>Ga0101944_10001337_pt1 | contig 52803 bp, 52 predicted proteins | sample DewCreD2012metaG_FD_75245 | JGI IMG/M metagenome (GOLD analysis project Ga0101944, IMG submission 75245) | Hot spring sediment bacterial and archeal communities from British Columbia, Canada, to study Microbial Dark Matter (Phase II) - Dewar... ... | reverse complement strand
CGCCGCCGGTTAGGGTTGGGCCGTGGCCGACCCCGTGCCAGAGCGCCGCCCTGCCGCCGCCCGCCTGGCTGAATATCTGACGGATTCATCCTTCCTTGCGCAGTGGACGGCGGCCGCTGGCTATCTGCCCACCCGTCCCGCCGCCCTCGAAGGCTGGTCTAACGGCGTTCTCAAAACCGTTTTTTCGCCGATCACCACTTCGGCCCAGGCCCGCCCCTCCACCGACCTGCTTGCCAGCCAGGGGCCGGTGTTGAAAGAGGCCGTGCTGAAGATGCTCAAGCGTGAAAGCCCACCCCAAGACGCGGCCCAGGTCGCCGCTGACCGCCTGGCCGCGCCTCAATCGAGGTGATATGTTCAAGAGGCTGCGTTTATTCTATCGTCTTCTGTTTGGTCCCCGCCGCGCGCTTCGACTGAGCGCCCAAACCGTCTCGATGATGGCGATTTCGGTGGCTTTTCTCGCCACCCTGTACACGACCGCGCCGTTTGCCCGCGTGGAACCCATCGAACGCAGTCATAAGCACGAGGCCCAGGCAACGGCTGTCGCCGCCCAGGCCGCGCCGACCACCTCACCCTACCCCTATCCCGCGCCAGCCGCCGCCCCCACCCGTACCCCCCTGCCCCCCGAATACCTTCAGACCGAAAACCAGTCTAACGGAATCACCCTGGCCGCCGCCATTTTGGTGATGATTGTGGTTTTTGGGGCTTTGGCCTTCATCCCCCGCCGCGAAGAAGAGTAGTGCAATCAAAACAGCGTAAACGCCTGTAAATCGTCCTTTTTATCGTTGTCTTTTCACTGCCTCTGCGCTATAATCTCCATAAGATCCGCAGGTTTACGAACTGAATACGTTGTGGAGGGGGAAAACAGCAACATTTTTGCCTGTGCTGCGTTATCTATCGCAGAGCCAATCGGTGGGGTAGGAATTGGTATTTAAATCAGGGAGGGGGGCACGATTAACGTGATGATGAGCTTATTCCAAAAGCGGCGCCGCGCGGCGCTGCTGGTGATGCTGTTGGCGTTAGGGGGCCTGAGCGCCTGCGCATACCAGGTGTACGATTACCCCCTCTACGCGCTGGCCTTTCAGCCGCTCATCCGCAGTGGGGATGCCGTTGGCGCGCCGGGCCAGGAGGTGACGCGCGCGCTGTTCGTCGAAGGGGATTTTAACGGGGGGCGGGTGATCTATTCTCCCCCCTGGGGGGCCATGGACCTGGTTTTTGAAGGCATACAGCCCGCGCCGGGCGGCCCGCCTTATCTCTTTGAGCCGGTCTCGGCGGGGAGGATTGCCACGGTGCGCTACACTCTGCCGCCCCTGCGCCGCGCGGAGGTCGAAAAGCGCGTGTTCGATGGGCTGACGGCCTACACCCCCGCCGGAGACATGAACGCCGCCTTCTTTGAAACGGTGGTGCGCCGCGCCGACAGCCCAACCGTAGAAACGCCTCCACAGCCGGCAGATCACCTGCCCGGCGCGCGCCGCTATGAAATCCGCCAGAGCTACGGCAAGCCAATCGCTCTGACCACGCCGATGTGCCAGGCCTGGGTGAACGAAATACAGCAGAGCCGCATTTTTAAAGCCGTGCGCGCGCCGCTCCAGCCGCCCCATGCCGGCGAGTCTTCGCCTTCGCCGGTGGCTTACCCCGCCGCAGAGCCGCCCGGCTGGCGCCTGCTGGATCAGAGCGGCCAGCCCGAACAAACCCTGGTGAGCGGCAGTTTAGCGTTCGACCCGGCCCTCAGCGCCCGCGTCAGCGATCGTCTGCCCGCGGCGCCAGGTCAGACCTGGGTGGTCTTTCGCCCGGCGGGCGACTCTGCCCCGCCCCCCTGCCCCGACGGCCTGAACCTCGAAGCGGGCCGCTGGGCGTTAGAGACGTACTACTCCCTAAACCTCATCGAAGCCCCCCGCTCGATTGTCAGCTTTACCTGTTATGAGGGTCAGACGGCTCCAGCCTTTTTCTTTGGCGATCTCCCCACCGTCCAGCAAACCGAGGTGATCCATGCCAACGGCCTCACCTGTGTGGGGCCAGAGCGCCTGGAACTGGGCCGCCTGCCCGACCTGGAATTGACCGGCGGCGGCTGGCAGATGCTCACCCCGCCCGGCCGCCTGGCCTTCCGCCATTACCTCAACCCCCTCTCCGGCCCACAGCAGGTGAACATCACCATTTCCTCAGACCTGGACCTGCCCTGGGTGCTGTATCACAGCAACGGGGCCGACACCAACCCTTCGTGGGTGAACCCGGTGCAGCTTCCCGTGACGATTGACCGCTACCAGAACATCTGGGCGGCGGTGTTCGTGCCGCCCGGAACCCCGCCCGGCCCTTACCGGCTCGATTTCACCGTAACTTCGGTGACCGACCCCGCGCAGACTTATACCGTGACCGATTTGTTCTGGCTGGGCGCCTGGGAAGCGCCCGCCGCGGCTCCCCCGGCGCCGCCGGAGCGCCCGGCGGCCTTCGCTCCGTGGCTTCCCCCCGGCCCGGTGACGTTCACCTGGCAGGCGGGCGATGGCCCCACCCCCCTGGGCTATGAGTTGATGGTGGATGGAGTGGTGGTGATGACCGGCAGTAGTACGCGCTTTACCCTGGCGCTGGCAGAGGGCAGTCACCGCTGGGCCGTGCGGGCCTTCAACGAGGGCGGAAGCTCGGCCTGGTCGCCGACGTATGTGTTGGGCGTGGGCGACCCGCGCCTGTACTTCCCGTGGATTAAGCGGTAAGCGCCGGTTTCTGGCCGGTCAGCGCGAACACCGCCGGCGTGCCGGCGATCATCGTCAGCGTGGCGATCAAAAAGGCGGCGGGCAGGCCCAGGCGGTCTCCGAGCGCGCCGATGATGACTACCGCGACCGAGGTGATCACAAAATTGAGGGCCATAAAGATGCCGTTCGCCAGCGAGCGCCCGGCGGCGGCGCGTTCCTGCACCAGGGCCATCAGCACCGGCGTAGTTGCCAGCAGGGTAAACCCTACCAGCGGCAGAAGCGCCAGGCGCAGCCAGCCCTGAGCGTAGAGGAACGCCAGAGCCGCCGCCGGGGCCGCCAGCGTCAGGGCGATCAGCACGCGGCGGCGGCCCAACTGGTCTGAAAGCGAGCCGCCCGTCAAGGCCCCAATCACCCCCGCCGCCTGCATGATCGCCAATGAAGCCCCGGCCACCCATAACCCTTCGCCCTGTTCGGTCATAAAGGTGGGCAGGAAGGAACTCAGAGCCATGACCAGCAGTGAGCGCGCCGCAATCACCAGCGTCAGCGGCAGGAGGATGGGGCGCACCTGGTCGAAGGCCCCATTCCAGGCGATGTGCTGGCCGGCGGGGGGGCGGTAGTCGGGCAGGTCGCGGATGCGCCGGTAGACGATGAGCGAGGCCAGCACCCCGCCGGGGAGGAGGGCGGGCAGTCCGCGCGGGGTGAGGTACGTAATGGCCGCCACGGTAATCAGCGGTCCCAGGGTGCGCCCCAATTCGCCGCCGACCATCCACACGCTCATGGCCCGGCCCAGGCTTCGCCCCGCCATCTGCCCGGTCAGCACCGGGCCAATCGAATGCAGACCGGCAGAACTTAGCCCCGCCGCGATGAGCAGTAGGGCGATTAACCCATAGGAGGGCGTCAGCCCCAGCAGGGTGAAGGCCACTGCGGCCACAGTTGGGGCCGACGCCACCAGCAGGCGCAGGTTGGCGCGGTCGCCCAGGTGGCCGATGACCGGCTGTAAGAGCGAAGGCCCCTGGTAAAAGACCGTCAGCAGGCCGGCGGCTGTTTTGGAGATGCCCAGTCCCTCGATCAGCAGGGGCAGCAGCGGCGAGAGGAACGCGGAATAGGTATCGTGGACGGAATGAGCCGCGGCAATGGTGATGACGCCGCCGGCGTGAAACGTTTCGTTTTCAGTGGTGGGAGGGGTAGAAGTCACGGGGGGCGTTCCTTAGATGGCGCGCGTTGAACGCTTTAGCGGGCCGGGGCTTTGAGCCGCTGTTTTTTAATCTCTTTATTGATTTTTTCGATCAGCTTATCGTGATCGGGCAGATACGAGAAGATGATAAAGCAGGGCCGCGCAAAGGATTTGAGATACAACAGCCCATACAGGCGGTGCAGAAGGGTAAGATGGGTGACTTCTACCGCCCAGGATTTATAAACTTTGCCGCCCACCGGAATGACATCCACAATATTCTCCCAGGGGACGAACTTTTTGCCCCAGAAGAAATCCACCTGCAGGCCCGCGTCGGTTACGTCCACGTTAGGGTAAAAATTGACGGCGTAAGAGATGATCAGAAGGATCAGAAGGGCCGCCCCGCCCACGCGCAGCCAGTCGGCGGTATCGGCGGTTCCTTCGAGCATGTCGAAGATGGAATTGGGAAAATCGAGGATCATGGAAGCGAGCAGGGTGCTGATGACCAGCCAGAGGATGAGCTTGCCGAGCCAGGATCCAAAGGAATACTGATAAGTGCGCGGGGTGGTCATGCGGTTGCTCCAGTTGAATTTAGGTGGATTGTACCACCTGTTTGATAAATTGAATCGTCAGGCGGGCGACGGCCTCAAATTCGCAGTCGAGCAGTACGCAGTGGCCCGAAGCCGGCATCCAATGCAGTTCAGTACGGCGCGAAGACACGCCCCGGACGACCATCTCAGCAGAGGCGGGGTGAATCGTGCGGTCCCGCCGCCCCTGAACGACCAGCACCGGCTGTTGGATGGCTTTGAGGCGGCGGCGGACGGCCCTTTGCAGACGCACCAGTTCGATCACGCCGCGCGCGGTGTGAACCTTGTAGCCCTGCCAGGCCGTGTCGCGCTCCAGGCCGCGCTTGCGCACCTGCAAGCCCCAGGGCATGGCGAGGTACAGCAGGGCGATTTGAACGGGCGAGAGGGCCAGGCGCACGGCGGGGGCGTAGGCCAGCACTCCGGCGGCATTGGGGTTGTGGGCGGCCAGCCACAGGGCCAGGACCGCGCCGGTGGATTCGCCGCCAACGAAGACGCGGGCAAAACGCGCGGCCAGGAAATCGTAGCGATCCTGGGCCAGTGCGGCCCAATCTTGCCAGCGGACGCGGTTCAGGTCAGCCGGGCGCGTGCCGTGACCGGGCAGCAGGGGGCCGTCCACCGTATAACCGGCGGCATAGAGCCTCTCCGCCAGGGCGCGCACTTCCAGCGGCGTAGCCGTCAGGCCGTGCAGAAGCAGGACGGCGGTCTGGCCGTCTTGCTCGCAGTAGAACGGCGCGCCGTTGAGGTGAGGGTTGTGCAGATAGGGGTGCGAGTTCATGCGGGGTCGCTGTAGGCCAGCATGATGCTGAAGGGTGCAAAACCAATGCGCTCGTAGACGCGCCCGGCGCGCTCGTCTTCGGCAGTCAGGCAGATGGTATCGGCCCCTTGCTCAAAGGCGGTCTGCGCGGCGATGGCGGTCAGGTACGAGGCGATTCCCCGGCGGCGGTAGGGTTCGAGGGTAGCCACCCCGCCCACCTCGCAGACGCAGCCGGTCACGGCGCTGAAAGCCGCCACTCCGGCGGGCGCGCCGTCTACGCGCCCCAACAGGCCCGTCCATCCACGGCTGAAGCTCTCACGGGCGGCGGCAGCCTCTGAGTCGGTCGGGAGCGCCGCACTGCCGCCAAAGCCGCGGCGTTGGGTGGAGAGGAAGTCGCGCACGTCTTCTAAAGGCGATTCGGCGCACAGGAAGGTGACGTGCAGGTCTGGCACGACCGGCGCGGGACGGAAGCTCTCCGCCGCACAGAGCATAGACCACTGGCGGGCTTCTTCCACAAACCCGGCCAGGCGCAGAGCGGCGGGCAGGTCGGGGGCAAAGGCTTCAAAGAACTCCAGGCGCGGCAGGCGGCCCCGCCGGTGGAACTCGGCCCGCAGGGCGGCCAGGGGCTGAATCAGGCCGTCTCCGGCGGCGGGTTCGTCGGGAATGGCGTAATTAAAATATTTGTGGGGGTCGGTCGGGTGGAAAAAGAGGGTAAACGGGGGGATGGCTGTGCTTTCGTACTGGCGGCGGGCGCTTTCACGCAGAAAGGATTGGATGCGGGCAAGTTCACTCATAGCGAGAGTTTTACCACAAAAACGCTTCCGGCGGGCAAATTTATTCCTTCTCGGCGATCGCCCACACCGTCAGGTTGCCGTCGTCCTCGGCGCGGGCGCGCAGGCCCCCCGCCGCCAGCAGCGCGGCGATTTCCTCTCCCCGGCGGAAGCGCGAACCCATCCCCGCCAGGGTTTCGGCCAGGGCGATCAGCTTGACCCACGGGCGGCGGATGTCTGGCTCTTCGATGACCAGGCGGCCGCCGGGGCGCAGTACGCGCGCCAGTTCGCGGGCGGCCCCGGGCTGATCGGCGAAGTGATGGAAGGCATCCACCACTACAATGCGGTCAAAGCGGTTTGCGGGGAAGGGCAGGCGCTCGGCCCGCGCCAGGTTCAGGCGCACGGCGCAGTCGCCCGGCCAGGAGCCTTTGGCCTGGCGCAGCATGGGCAGTGAGAGGTCACAGATCACCCAACGGCCCGCGCCGCCGCACAGGGCGCGCGCCAGCCGCCCGGTTCCGCCGCCGGCATCTAACAGCAGACCCGGCACGGGCAGTTCCAGCAGGGAGCGCAGGCGGGTGGGGTCGGGCGCGCGCATCACCCGGTCGTAGAGGGGGGCCAGCAGGTCAAAATGGCGGTTGGTAGGCATCAGTATGAGTATACCAGTGAACCGGCCGCTGGAGGGGCTAAAGCCGACCTGCTCAGGACGAAAACGCGGGGCCGCAAGCTGTAGGGGCGTGGTTTCCCCGCCCGCGCAGGTTGGGGCGAAAACGCGGGGCTGAAGCCCCTGCGGGTTGGAGAACCGCAACTCCGCCGGACGGTACGCGGGGCCGCAAGCTGTAGGGGCGTGGTTTCCCCGCCCGCGCAGGTTGGGGTGATAACGCGGGGCTAAAGCCCCTGCTCAGGACGTGGAAGCCCCTGCGGGGCTGAAGATGAGAACCCCGCGAGGGGTTTTCATGAACTGAGGCGGGGGTTTCAACCCCCGCCGGACGCCGCCGCGCGGACGGGTTGGACGCGGGGCTAAAGCCCCTGCTCAGGACGTGGAAGCCCCTGCGGGGCTGAGGAAGAGAACCCCGCGAGGGGTTTGCAGGCGCTCGATTCCCGCCGCGCCCGGAACCCGACCTACAAGAAATCCGTTCAATCCGTTCCCGAAATCCGTTGACAGCTCTCCCCCTCGCCCGCGCAGGTTGGGGTGATAACGCGGGGCTAAAGCCCCTGCTCAGGACGTGGAAGCCCCTGCGGGGCTGAAGATGAGAACCCCGCGAGGGGTTTGCAGGTGCTGAGGCGGGGGTTTCAACCCCCGCCGGACGCCGCCGCGCGGACGGGTTGGACGCGGGGCTAAAGCCCCTGCTCAGGACGTGGAAGCCCCTGCGGGGCTGAGGAAGAGAACCCCGTGAGGGGTTTCCAGGCGCTCGATTCCCGCCGCGCCCGGAACCCGACCTACAAGAAATCCGTTCAATCCGTTCCCGAAATCCGTTGACAGCTCTCCCCCTCGCCTGCGCGGACGGGATAACGCGGGGCTGAAGCCCCTGCTCAGGACGTGGAAGCCCCTGCGGGGCTGGGGATGAGAACCCCGTGAGGGGTTTGCATGAACTGAGGCGGGGGTTGGAAACCCCCGCCGGACGCCGCCAGGGATGTGGGGTTGAATTACAACGGATTGACGCTGCCGGAGCCGGAGATGTGGGTGCGCAGGGTGGGCGTGCCGCGGTAGCACATCTGCCCCGACCCGCTGATGCGCACCTCTAACGCGCGGCTGACGGCCAGGCTGACGCGGCCCGAACCCGCAATACTCACGTTGGCGCTTTCACTGGCGAGTTCCTCGCCGCGCAGTTCGCCCGACCCGCTGATGCGCGCTTCCACCTGGGGAACCGTCCCCGCCGCACTGCACTGCCCCGATCCGGGGATGCTCAGCTTGAACTGCCCGGCCTGTACGCTTTCGACCGCCACGCTGCCCGACCCGGGGATTTGTACCTCAAGCTGGTCGGCCTGGATGGAACCAAAGCGCATTTTGCCCGAACCCACCACGCCCAAGCGCAGTTCGCCGCCTGCCGCCTGGGGGCAGTTCACCGTCCCAGAGCCGAGGATTTTCACCTGATCGAGCTTGTGCACGCGGATGTGGTAGTGGATGGGCGGGTGAGAAAAGTGAAAGAGGTGGTCGAGCGGGTTTTTTAATCCCAGTTCCAGCCGGCCGCCGGTTACGGCGGTCTTCAGGCGGGGGAGCAGTTCGGCGTCGGTCTCGATGGTCATGCTTTCCTGCTCGCCCTGTTCGATCTGCACATCGCCCCAGCCTTCGAGGATGATTTCTGAGGCGTTGGGGATGTCGTACGTTTGCTGAATGGTAGACATAGATACACTCCCTTTAATTTTATTAATCAATATCATACGCCGTTTTTAAAAAAAGTCAATATTATATTTAATAAAATTTATATTCGGATATGTGAAATGAATTTTATTATTTAACCTTCCGGGCAGGCAGTCAGATTCAAGGTTTTCACCCCTCTAGGAATGCGCCTTCAAAAGGTGTAGGATATAAGTGGATAATTTGTATATGTAAGATCAAAAACTGATTGCCCCGCCTTTTCCCTATGGAGCGCCGCGATGTCATCTCCAAAAGCCTGTTCGCACACTCATCTGATTCAAGAAGTACAGCCCGCCGCCGACGGCTGCCAGGAATGCCTGGCGGCAGGCGATACCTGGGTAAACCTGCGCCTGTGTAAGATCTGCGGCCATGTCGGCTGCTGCGACGATTCTAAAAATAAACATGCCACCCGGCATTTTCACGCCACCGGACATCCCATCATCCAGTCCTTAACGCCCGGCGAGACGTGGATGTGGTGCTATGTGGATGAGGTTTCGCTTTAGGCAGGAAAAGGCGGTACCTATCCCCCGGTAGAACGGAGAACCCCACCGGGACCCTCAGCGTACGATGCGAAAAGACCGTTGAAAGGGTTTGCCGCCTGCCCACACGCACGCGGTGGCGATGGCCGGTTCGGAATCGGGTGAGATGGTCCACTGCCAGCCGCAGTGCCCATCCGCGTCGGCGGCCTGGTAGATGGGCGTGGGCAGGTTGGGGATCGGCTGGCCGGAGCTCATCACCCAGATGGTGCAGATTTGCCCCGGCTGTGTTTTAATGCGGATGGCGGCGGCCTGCCCGGCTTTGACTTCAGACGGCACGTATTCAAAATCTGGCGTGGGGAGCGCATTTGCCTGCGCGGCAGTGGAGCGCGGCGCTTTTGAGACCAGCGCGCGCCCAACCGCCTGGCCGCGATAGGCCGGGAAAGAGCCCCGGTTGATCTGCATCGCAACCAAAAAGCCCAGGCCGTAGGCCGCCAGGGCGACTATCAGAATGGTGACGAGACGATTGCTCATAATATTAATTCTACTCCAGATTTCGATAATCCAATAATTTTTTGTGCCAATGAACCAAAAAAACGAGAACGCCGTCCAGATTGGGGGAATTATCATTTACGCGAGAGGGGGGAGCAATTGGTAAAAGTACCTAATTTGCCAGGGTTAATCCCTTAATTCCATCGCTGTTTCAAACAACACTTTCACGTTCTCCCAGGCGAAGCCGGGGTCCACTTCCAGGTACAGCCATGAGCCGCCCTGAAGGCAGTCAAAAGCGTCAACCAGGCGGTAGAGATAATCGCGCACCTGAGAGGGGCGGGCGCGCTGCATCAGGTCGCCGCGGTCGGGGTGGAGCTGAACGGCCAGCCCCAAGGCGCGGCAGCGGCGGGCCAGGGCGGGCAGGTCAAAGAGCGCCAACTGCGGCCAGATGGCATCGGCCCCGGCTTCGCGCAGGTCCGGCAGCAGGCGCTCGATCTGCCCGCAGGAGTGAAAGAAAATGCGCTTGCCAGCCGCCTTGACCGGCGCAAAGAGCCGTTGGTAGCGGGGCAGGAAGAACTTCCGCCACGTTTTGGGAGAGAGCATCAGGCCCTGCTGTGTGCCAAAGTCATCGCCAACCGTCACAGCATCCACCCCGGCGGCCAGGGCGTTATCAATCAACACCTCAGAATATTCAACCAGCCGGTCGGCCAGGCGGTTGATTTCGGGCGTGTCGCGCGCAATGTCAATGAGAACGTCCTCAAAGGGGCGCAGTGACTGCATCGTCTCGAACAGGCTGACGCCCCCGCCCAGGTGAAAGTAACGCTGGCGGTGCTGAGCGCCTTGCAGGCGGGCGCGTTCGAGCGCCTCGCCCTGAAGGCGCTCAAGCGGCGGCAGGCGGTAGGTTTCCAGGCGGCTGATATCGGCCAGGGGGTAGCCGATGCGGTAGCCCCACACCCCAAACAGGCGGTATTCCCAGGTGGTTCCCCATTCATCGGTTTGGATTTTATGATAGCGCCCATCGGCGTCAAAATCTTCGGGGGGAACCACCGGCAGGGCCAGGTCTTGCAGACTGCCGAAATCATGCCCACAGCTTTGCATCAGATCGAGCAGTTTTTGCCCATGCTCAAACAGGCCGGCGGGCGAGGGGTGAATTTGCAGGGGGAGAATGTCTACGGGCCGGAAGTCCATGGCCGCCAGGATGCGCTCGCGTGGGATCATGAAGGGGCCTCTCTCATCCAATGGATGGTTGTGATCTTGAGTATAGCTCAGCTTTGGGAGGGCTTTATATAATATCAATCCATGAGATCACGATGGTTTGTCGAACCGGTTTATTAAAAGCGCAGAACTACTGAACTGATGGAGGAACCAAAGATGACCGACTGTATTTTTTGCCAGATCATTGCCGGAACCGCGCCGGCCAGCGAAGTCTACCGCGATGAGCGCGTGATCGCTTTTATGGACATTCGCCCGATCAACCCCGGTCACCTGCTGGTAGTGCCCATCCGGCACGCGGCAGACCTGGCCGGGCTGGACGCAGAAGATGGGGCGCAGATTTTCAGGGTGGGGCAGAGGCTGGCGGCGGCCCTGCGGCGCAGTGGACTGCATTGTGAAGGGGTGGATCTGTTCCTGGCCGATGGCGAAGCGGCCGGGCAAGAGGTGATGCACGTTCACCTGCACGTGATTCCGCGCTTTCGCGGCGATGGCTTTGGGTTCCGTTTTGGGCCAACGTATCGGGTTCAGCGCCCGGCGCGCGCAGAATTAGACCTGGCGGCGGAGATGGTGCGCGGCGCGCTGACGGGTAGGCCGGAAGATTAATGTAGATCAAAAATATGACTTGACATTTTGAAATTTCGCTGTAATATGTAGTTGCGCGACATATTATCGGGCGACATATCACAGTAAGATAAACAGGGGGAATTGGCCGGTGCGTACTGCTGAAGAGATCGAAGCCAATCTGCCGCTGAGCGAAGCGGCGTTCTTTATCTTGCTCAGCCTGGCGTCGGATGCCAGGCATGGCTATGCCATGATGAAAGATGTGCAGGAATTGAGCGGCGGGCGGGTGACGCTCAGCACGGGGACGCTCTATGGGGCGCTGAAGCGCATGTTAGAGCTGGGCTGGATCGCGCGCAGTGAGGAAGCCGCCGGGGGCGGGCGCGAGCGCAAAGCCTACCGGCTGACGGAGTTGGGGCGCGCCCTGCTGCGCGCGGAGGTCAACCGATTGGACCGGCTGGTGGCGGCGGCCCGGCGGCGAGCGGTGAACGGAGAGCAGGGATGAACGCGGACTGGCTGAGGGGGATCTACCGGTTGGCGCTGCGGCTGCTGCCGCGCGCGTTCCGCGAGGAATTTGGCGAAGAAATGGAAGCGGTGTTTGCTCAGGCACTGCAAGACGCGGCGGCGCAGGGCTGGCGCGCCCTGGTGCGTACCCTGGCGAGCGAGGCGGCTGGGCTGGCCGGTGAAATTGCGCGCCAGGCCGCCGCTTCTCGAAAAGGCCGCGAGACCAGCCCGCCCGCCTGCCGGGCCGCCAGCGAGCGCGAGGTTTTGCTAGGACTGGGGGCCTTTTTACTGCCCTTTGCGGCGCTGGCCCTGAACCGCGAAACGGCGGCGGCGCGCCTGGCAGATGTGGGCGTGGGGGCCATGCTGGCCGGGCTGTTGGTCATGGGGCTGGCGCGCGGACTGCCGCGCTGGTCTCTGCCCTACCTGGGGCTGGCCGCTGCCGCCGCCGCTTTTACGTGCCTGTTTCAATGGGGGGCAGATCTGCTCTCGCTCCCGGCCCTGGCGAGGTGGGGCCTGGTCCCTGGCAGTGCCAGCGGCCGTCTGCTGCTCCAGGCCGTTTGGGCGGGCCTGGCCTGGTTAATGTTGTTTGTGACCGCTGGCGCGGTGCTGGGCCTGTTAGCGCTGGTGGGGCGCTTACAGAGCCTGTTAGATCATCTGCGGCAGGATTGGACGCTGGCCTCGTATACGCTCTACAGCGGGGTGCTGGCGGGCCTGGTGCTCAGCCCGCTGTTGCCGCGCGCCGCGTACTCGCCCGGCCAAAAACCCTACTTGCTGTTGGCCGTTGCCTGCCTGGCGATGGGGGCCTGGCTGTACCTGGCCGAGAGCCGCACGCTGATGAAGTGGCTGGCACTGCTGGCGGGGGTATCGCTGGCTCTGCCGGCCTGCGCCCTGGGCGGCCTGCCGCTTCTGCCTGCTCTGGAGGGCCTGGACCTGCCAGAGCGGCGCCCTCTGTTGGAATGGGCCCTGCTGGCGGCGGCCCTGCTGACGCCCATGGTACTGCGGAAAAGCGACCGCCATGCGGTTGGGGGGAAAATCTGATGGATGCACAGATTCAATCACCCGCGCCCGCGCCGCGAGCCTCTCAGCCGCGGCCCCTGCGCTTATGGCTGGATTGGGTACTTGCCGCGCCTGCGGGAGCTATCGCGGCGCTCGCGCTCATGTACTTCCTGATTTTTACGGCCAAAGTCCTGGACCCCAACCTGAATGAAGATCGGGCGTTTGGCTGGGTGTTCATTCCTGGCATGGCGCTGGCGATTACCCTGGGGCAGATGCTGGTGCTGAGCCAGTTTATCCGCCGCCCGTGGGGCTGGCTGGCGGCCAACGGCCTGGGGTGGGCTGTCTGTTTGGCCGGGCTGGCGTGGGTCGTTCCTCGGGTCTCGGCGGTAGACGTGACCAACCTGATGCCGGTTTTCAGCCTGGCGGTGGGGACGGTATTGGGCCTGGCGCAGTGGCTTTATCTGCGGCGCTACTTCTACCGGGCAGGGTGGTGGCCGGTCAGCAGTGTGCTGGGCTGGGCCATGATGGGGCTGGTCGTGGGGGCTACGTTTACCTCGATCTTCGAGGTTGGTCTGTTTGGCCTGGCCCCAGCGGTATTCACCGGCGCGGCGCTGGCGTGGATGGCTGGCCGGCCGCGGGAGCAGAGGCAGAGATGAGCCGCCTGCGGCTGCCCGGCTGGCCGGTATGGGCAAACCTGGCGCTGGTGGGCCTGTGGATCTGGCTGTACCGGGCGGTATTTCCTTATTTTGCTGTGATTTTCACCCGCGAGGAATTCCGCACCAACCAGGTGGTACTGGCCGGGGCGCTGGCGCTGGTGGCGGTGCAGGCGCGCAAGGGCAGCCTGGCGGTGCGGTTCGACCGGCCCGCGCAACTGCGCCCGGCGGCGCTGGCAGTGGTGGCAGGGGCCTCGCTGTTGTATTTGGGGGTGGAACGCTTTTTAGACATTCACACCCTGGCGGCCAGTTTATTTGCCCTGGCGGGCTATGGGCTGTTGGGGCTGTGGATGGAGGCGCGCGCCTGGCGGCAGGGACTGCCGGCGGCTCTGCTGTTGGCGGGGGCACTGCCTTTTGGCGAGCATATGGAAACGTTTATCGGCTACCCGGTGCGCCTGGCGACCGCCCGCATGGTGCGTGATGGCCTATCCGCGGTGGGCGTGCAGTCGCTGGGGGTAGATACGATTTTGGTGTTTGAGAATGGGGTCTCGAAGGTGGATCTGCCGTGCAGCGGCGTAAAAAGCCTGTGGACGGGCGGGCTGTTCTTCCTGGCGGCCAGTTGGATTGAGCGCCGCCCGCTGAACCTGCGCTGGCTGCTGGCCGGGCTGGGGCTGGGGCTGGCTCTGCTGGCCGCCAACCTGGCGCGGGTGGGGGTGCTGGTGACGGTCGGCGAGGTGGCTGGCTGGCGTCTGCTGGCCGAACTACTGCACGTTCCGCTGGGCGTGCTGGGGTTTGCGGCGGCCTGCGGGTTCGGGTTGGTGCTTCTGCGGGGGGCGGGCAGTCTGCCAGAACCCGCGCCCGGTGAACCGCCTGCGCCAGCTTACGCCGCTGGCTGGCAGGTGACCGCTGGGCTGGCGGGGGTATTGGCGTTGATGGGGTGGCTGTACGCTCCGCGCCCACAGCAGGCGGCCCCGCCTGCTGTGACTTATACCTTCCCGTCCACCGTCATCACCGAGGCCTGGCCGTTGAGCCGTGGAGAGCGCGACTGGCTGGCCCAAGCAGGCGTGCATTCGGCGCAGCGCCTGCGGTTCCGGTACGGCGAACTCACGGGTTCACTGCTGTTGGTCGCCAGCGATACCTGGCGGGCGCATCACCGCCCAGAGAACTGCTTTGGCGTTTACGGGTTGATGGTTGACCGCGAGGCGAGCGTGCTGGCGGCGGAGGGCTTTCCGGTGCGGCTGTTGTGGTTAAGCACCGGAAAGCAGGCCGGTCTGCTGACGGCGGCCTATTGGATGCAAGCTGGCGAGCGCGCGACGGATGATTACGGCGAGCGCATGTGGGCGGATCTCAGCCCGCGGCGCCAGCGTTGGGTGTTAGTGACGGTGCTGTTTGACCAGCCGGTGGACCCGGGGTCTGCGGCGGCGCGAGAATTTTACCGGATGGTGAGGGGAGCAGTCCGATGAATCAACAACGGGTGAGTCTCATAGATATTGTGTGCGGCGGCCTGTTCTGGTCGTGGAACGTCATCTTTCTGGCGTTTATGGTGCTGGGTTTTGCGCCCCGGCTTCTGCCAGAGCTGTTAACCGGGGTGCGCCTGGGCTATAACCCGGTGGGCTACCTGATCTTCGCTGTATTGTTAAGCCTGGCGCCGGTGGCGGCGGTGGTTTTGGGCGTTACAGCACTGCGCGGCCAGCCCAGAAGGCTGTTTGCGCTGGGCTATGTGGTCGAAGGGCCGCTGATGCTGTTGATGGCGGTGCGCTTTTTCGTCATCCGTCAGGCCAGCCCGGCCCTGAGCCTGCTGATGATCCTGGCCGGCTTGGGCATGTTGGCGTTCTTGTGGCTTCTGCTCGACCAGGGAAAGCGCCGCCTGCCCGCCGGGCTGGCAGTGGTGCGCCTGGCCGGGCTGACCCTGATGCTGTTGGTGAGCCTGTACGCCGCGGCGTGGATTGCTTTTTACGCGGTCCCGCTGTTTGGCGCGTTCTGGCAGTGGTGGTTAGACACGGTGCGGCAGCCGGGGGCATTCTGGCGCAGTGCGTGGGAGTTCATCCGCGAGCTGTTTCGCGAGAACCTGCTGTGGCTGCCGTTTTCGGTGTTGGGTTTCCTGTTACTTCTCTACACCAGCACCCTGTTTGTGCTGACGCCTATCGCCGTGCCGGTGTTGAGCGTGCGGATGTGGTGGCGAGACCTGCGGGCCCTGGCGCGGCGGCTGGGGTGGGGCGCGGCAGGGGCGGCGGCGGTGCTGGCGGCGGCGGCCGCTGCGGCGGTGTTTGTGCTGGGCAACCGCCAGCCTCAACAGCGGGCTTTTGCGCTGTTAACCCAGCCGCCCGCTACCGTACAGGCGGCGCGGGCGCTGGCCCAGCAAGAGAAGGCCATCCGCGCAGGGCTGTTGAACGCTTACCTGGCCCCGGTGCGCTACATCAGCGCGGTGGGCGAAGTGGCGCACGTGCGCGGCCTGTACCAATCTGTGCTTAAAATGGACCCCGAAGATGCGGCGGCGGTGGAACGGCTGTATTACGGGGTGGCGCGTCCGCTGTTGTACGACCCGGTCGAAGCCGGAACGGAAGAGGCCCAGCGCGCGCCAGCTTTCCAGCGCGAACCCCTCAAGGCGGCGCGCCTGTATCAACGCTACTTTGACGTGCCTATTGCGGAGGCCGAGCGCAGTGAAATTGTGCGGGCCGCCCGCCAGACCTGGTCGCCTGAAATGGCCCTGACCGCCTGGCAGGAAGTGGATGAGCGCGAAGTGCTGTTGGCCGAACAGCATATTGGCGTGACGGAGCACGGCGATTGGGCCGAAATAGAATTAATGGAGGTCTACCGCAACCAGACGTTTAGAGAGCAGGAAGTGGTTTATTATTTCAACCTGCCCGAAACGGCGGTGCTGACCGGGTTGTGGCTGGGGACTTCGCCGGAGCGCGCTCAGGCCAATGAATTCCAGGTTGCGCCGCGCGGGGCCGCCCAGCAGGTGTATAACGAGCAAAAAGTCGTCCGGCGCGACCCGGCCCTGTTAGAGCAGATCGGCCCGCGCCAGTACCGTCTGCGGGTGTTCCCGGTTCCGCCCAAAGTTCCCCGCTGGGAGACGACCGGCGGCCAGCCGACCATTTACGAGGGCGCGCCGCTGTACCTGTGGATGACCTACCGCACCCTGCCCACCCCCGGCGCGCCCCAGGCAGAAGCCTGGCCCCTGCCGCGCCTGGCGTATCACCGCAACGTGTATTGGGATGGGTCCACCCGGCGTGTAGTGAACGGCCGAGAGGTCAAATCTGGCGGGGCAGACTGGCTGCCTGCCGCGCTGGGGGCCTCTCAACCGCTCCAGCCAAAGGCTCACCGCGCGGATTTTGCCGGTGGGGTGAGCGTGGTGGCGGCGCCGGCCTCTGACGCGTCTGCGGACCTGCCGCGCGATGTTCGCCTGGCAGTGGTTTTGGATCGCTCGCGCAGTATGGAGGCACAGCGCGCGGCGGTGTCTGCGGCGCTGGAACGGATGCGGCAACTGGCCGCGCAGGGTGCGCAGGTGGATGTCTATCTGACGGCTTCCAGCCTGCGGGGCGAAGCGCCGCAGGTGAAACCCCTGGCCGAGATGAATGAAGATGACCTGTTTTTCTTCGGCGGCCAGAACCCGGCGGACCTGCTGATTCAGTACGAGGAACTGGCGGCGGGCCGTTCGTATGACGGCGTGCTGGTGCTGACCGACAACGGGGCTTACGAGTTAGGCCCGCGCTCGGTCAGGCCGGGCATCTCGCCCGCGCCGGTCTGGCTGGTGCACCTGGGGTCGGGAATCCCGCTGGGGTACGATGACCCCACGCTGGAGGCTGTGCAGGCATCGGGCGGGGGCGTGGCGGGCGGCCTGGAGGAAGCTCTACTGCGCCTGGGGGCCGGGCTGGAGGGGCAGGACGTGGTGGATGGCTACCGCTGGTGGGTGACATCCACCGCCGAAGCGGCGGCGCTGGCCCCCGATGCGCTGGTGGAAGACCCAGACGCGGGCGGCTTTGCGGCCCTGCTGGCGCGGCGCCGGGTGCTGGCGGAAATCCATGCCCGCCGCGGGACGATTGGCGACCCGGCTACCCTGGACCAGATTCATGCCCTGGCTCAACAGGTGGGGATGGTGACGCCGTATTCTTCGATGATTGTGCTGGTCAATGATATGCAGCGGAGACGGCTGGAGGCGTTGGCCGCGGATGAGGACCGCTATCAGCGCGAATGGGAGGCCCAAAACGCGGTCCCTTCGGGCAGTTCGCCGCTGACGGGCGTGCCAGAGCCGGAAGAGTGGCTGTTGATCCTCTCGGCGCTGGGGGTGCTGGCCTGGTATCTGCGGAAGAGGTTTGTACCCCAGGTGCGCCCTGGTATCCCCCAATAAAAAGAGATACGTTTGGTTTTTTTGAAATTGGCGCGGCGTTCACTACCGCGCCAATTCTTTTTTTATTCGGGTTTGGGTGGGGGGACTAAAAACATCCCCCAGAATGCTGGTTGATTCTGGGGTTTTCTTATAGAATAGAATCATCTTAATCCCCATAACGTTATTGGAACAATTCTTGCAGGGAATCGGGGTCAATACAGCTCGAGAAAGGGTTGAACAGCATGGCGGCCATCAAGATGAGTGGTTATTATTACCCCAACAAAATGGGGCGGATTTTTCTCATGGCGCTGGAAGAGGTGATGGGCAAGAACGGCTTGAATGCGATCTTGAACCTCGCCGGGATGGAGAAGTATATTGATAACTACCCGCCCGATAACCTGGAAAAGAAGGTGGATTTTGCTGAAATCGCGGCGATTCTGGCGGCTCTGGAAGAAACTTATGGGCCGCGCGGGGGGCGGAGTCTATCTCTGCGGGCCGGGCGGGCCCTGTTTTCGAGCGGCCTGAAGAACTTTGGCGCGCTGGCCGGGGCCGGCGACCTGGCTTTTAAGGTTCTGCCGCTGGATACCAAACTGCGGATTGGCGTTCCGGCCATTGCTAAGATTTTTAACACCGTCACCGATCAGGTGAGCAATGTTTCGGATCAGGGCGACCATTACATTTACACGCTGGAGCGCTGTTCGATGTGTTGGGACCGCACTACCGATAAGCCCTGCTGTCATACGGCGGTGGGCATCATCCAGGAAGCGTTGAAGTGGGTGAGCGGCGGCAGGGAATTCAAGATTGAGATGATTTCGTGCAAGGGCTGCGGCGACGATATGGGCCGGCTGAAGATTTATAAAGAGCCGCTTGAATAAGCTATCGTTATGGCGTACAGGCGTGTGCCGCCGGCGGGCAGAGTTGGCCGGCGGCACGTTTTTTTAATGTTGAGGGGCTGGCGAAGCAGAGGCAGTGCTTCTAATTGGGCGTAAATTGGGTTTACCCCCAATTCAGCACACGGCCGAATCAGGCCGGTTCAAAGCGGGCCTGGAAGAAGCGCAGGTACTTGGGCTCGTAGACCATCTTGAGGCCGGTGGCTTTTGCGCGGTTTTCGTACACGGCCAGGACCGACTCGGCGGTGACATCCATGTGGGCCTGCGTATAGACACGGCGGGGGATGGTGAGGCGTACCAGTTCCAGCTTGGGGTAGCGGTGCTGGCCGGTGTGCGGGTCGCGCCCGGCGCTGACGATGCCCCGTTCCATGGAGCGGATGCCCGAATCGAGGTACAGCTCGGCGGCCAGCGTTTGAGCCGGGAAGAGGTCTTGCGCGAGGTGGGGGTAGAAGGCTTTGGCGTCTAGAAAAACGGCGTGCCCGCCAATCGGCCGGACGATGGGGATGTTCCATTCGAGCAAGAGGTTGCCCAGGTATTCCACCTGACCGATGCGGGCCTGGATGTGATCATCCTGAACGGATTCCTCGATGCCGCGCGCCATAGCTTCCATATCGCGCCCGGCCATGCCGCCGTAGGTGTGCAGGCCCTCGAAGACAACTACCATATTGCGCGCCTCTTCAAACAGATCCCAATCATTCAGGGCCAGCCAGCCGCCGATGTTGACCAGAGCGTCTTTCTTGCCGCTCATGGTACAGCCATCGGTATAGGAACACAGCTCGCGCAGGATTGCGGCCACGCTCTTATCGGCATAGCCCGGCTCGCGCACTTTGATGAACCAGGCGTTTTCGACGGCGCGGGTGGCGTCTAAAATGATGCGGATGCCGTGACGGTGGGTCAGTTCGCGCACCTGGCGCAGGTTTTCCATAGAGATGGGCTGTCCGCCGGCCATGTTGACGGTGGCGGCAACCGAGATGTAAGGAATCTGATCTGCGCCCACTTTGCGAATGAGCGTCTCAAGCTTATCTAAATCTACATTGCCCTTAAAGGGGTGCAGGCTGTTGGGGTCGTGGGCTTCGTCAATGATCACGTCCACAAAATTTCCACCCGCCATTTCTTGATGCAGGCGGGTGGTGGTGAAGTACATGTTGCCGGGGATGAAACTGCCGGGCTTGATGAGGATGCGCGAGATGAGGTGTTCGGCTCCGCGTCCCTGGTGCGTGGGGACCAGGTATTTGTAGCCGTAATACTGCTGTACGGCGCTTTCAAGATGGTAATAATTGCGCGATCCGGCGTAAGCCTCGTCGCCCAACATCATGCCGGCCCACTGATAATCTGACATGGCGCTGGTTCCCGAATCGGTTAACAGGTCTATGTAGACATCTTCCGAGCGCAGTAGAAAGGTATTGTAGCCCGCCTCGGCGATGCACTGCCGGCGGTGCTCTGGGGTGGTCATGCGGATGGGTTCGACCATTTTGACTTTCCAGGGTTCGGCCCACGAGCGCCGCCCGCGCTGCTGGCCGGCAGTCGCTGGATGTCGATCTTCCGTCATGGTTGGCCTCCTTACGAGAGATGGTTGGGGTATGGGATCTGTGGGAGCGGCGCCCGGTGAGAAGGCGCGTCTCCTTAACATCCAGGGTGATTCTACTACACTCTGCCGGTGGGCGGCGGGGGTTCGAAACCCCTCACGGGGTTCTGGTTCTCCAACCCGCAGGGTTTCCACGTTCTGAGCAGGGGCTTCAGCCCCGCGTCCAACCTGCGCGGGCGGGGGAGAGCTGTCAACGGATTTTTGACACGGATTGAACGGATTGCTTGTAGGTCGGGTTCGGGGCGGCATGGAAACGCCAGGGCGGCGCACAAGAATGACCCTCCGCCGATACGCCCCCGAACCCGACATCTTCAACCAGGATCGGAGCGAAAGTGTCGGGTTCAGAGCGCGCTATGGCGGAGTCTCCAACTGTTTGCATGGTACTGGCGATCCCCCCAGCCCTGAACCTGACCTACAAGATGTAATCCGTTCAATCCGTTCCCGGCCCATTCTTATGGGCGGCCCATAAGAATGGGCTTAATCCGCTGACAGCTCTCCCCTCCCCCCCCAAGAAACAGCGGCCAGCCTCTTAAAGCTGACCGCTGTTCGCTCCATGCTGTTTTACCCTAACGGGTAGCGGGTGATTCTGGCCGAATAGAGAAGCACACTTACAATCGGAATCCAAGTCTTAATACCCTAACGGGTAGTAGGTGATTCTGACATGGAACGCGCGTACCGTGTTTTGATCGAGAAGATTTAACGTCTTAATACCCTAACGGGTAGTAGGTGATTCTGACATGCCGAGTCTGATGGCTGGTGTCCCTGCGAGGACGGGTCTTAATACCCTAACGGGTAGTAGGTGATTCTGACGATCCCAGGTGGCGGCGGTGAAGCAGGCGATCGGGGCGTCTTAATACCCTAACGGGTAGTAGGTGATTCTGACGCCTCCCCATTGAGCTTCCCCAAGAAACCGCTCGGTCGTAAGTCTTAATACCCTAACGGGTAGTAGGTGATTCTGACCCAATGGGAACGTCACCGTAAGAGAAGTGGATGACATCTCCGTCTTAATACCCTAACGGGTAGTAGGTGATTCTGACGGACGGCGCTTTGCTGGACGGCGCGCTGTTTTCGTCGTCTTAATACCCTAACGGGTAGTAGGTGATTCTGGCTTGCAGAATGGCGAGCTTGGCACTTTGGAGTCTATGTCTTAATACCCTAACGGGTAGTAGGTGATTCTGACTTAGTTTAAGGGCGGTTTCGATGAGCAGGGAAGTAGGTCTTAATACCCTAACGGGTAGTAGGTGATTCTGACAATTCATTGTCCATTTATGCTCTCCCTTCGAAATAAGTATGTCTTAATACCCTAACGGGTAGTAGGTGATTCTGACAGATATGGTGCGCGAAGGGACAATAAGCTCAGAAGAAAAGGTCTTAATACCCTAACGGGTAGTAGGTGATTCTGACATAACGCGGCCAGGGATATGTACTGATCGCATAACGGGGAGGTCTTAATACCCTAACGGGTAGTAGGTGATTCTGACCATCTTGAAAGCCCGCCTTGCGGGGGAAAACGTCCGGTCTTAATACCCTAACGGGTAGTAGGTGATTCTGACGCTCCCTGGTGGAGCGCATGATCCGCGCATCTTCCAATGTGGGTCTTAATACCCTAACGGGTAGTAGGTGATTCTGACCGAAATAGCCAATTTGGCCGGAGCCAACTTGAGCCAGTCTTAATACCCTAACGGGTAGTAGGTGATTCTGACGTAGCCTTTATCTGCTTCATGCCTGCCCTGTTTCGGTCTTAATACCCTAACGGGTAGTAGGTGATTCTGACCCCGCAACATCGAGCTTGTCGGTGTCGAACTGCCGTCTTAATACCCTAACGGGTAGTAGGTGATTCTGACGCAATCTTCTAGCACCAGGCGTAACAAAGCCGCTCGGGGTCTTAATACCCTAACGGGTAGTAGGTGATTCTGACATGCGCTTTGTAGGTCAAATTCCCCTCATCGCGGAGCTAGAAGTCTTAATACCCTAACGGGTAGTAGGTGATTCTGACCGCCAGGGTGCGCGACTCGCTGGCTGCCGGCAACCTGAGTCTTAATACCCTAACGGGTAGTAGGTGATTCTGACTAACCCGTTCAAGCGCGCGAATCGCGTGGTGGTTCGGGCTGTCTTAATACCCTAACGGGTAGTAGGTGATTCTGACGGAAAGTTCCCGCCGGCGTGCTGGCGGCAGGAATTTAGTCTTAATACCCTAACGGGTAGTAGGTGATTCTGACATGTCCTCGTGTGGGATAGTGATTTCGGGTGGCAATTGTCTTAATACCCTAACGGGTAGTAGGTGATTCTGACCTAATTGCAGTCGTTTGGGCATTGTTGGCTCCGATTTTGTCTTAATACCCTAACGGGTAGTAGGTGATTCTGACTTCAAGGCAAAGGTTCTCAGCACTTGGACTAGATACGTCTTAATACCCTAACGGGTAGTAGGTGATTCTGACCAACCTGCGCGAGGCTGACCTGCACGGGGCCGACCTGGTCTTAATACCCTAACGGGTAGTAGGTGATTCTGACTGCTCACCCGGTGGTGGGGAAGTATCCCAACCTGTGCCTTTATTATACAACCTGCTGTCTGGCTGTGCAAGTCTTTTTCCCTGGTTTTCTCCATTTTCCCCTTGTTTTCATCTTTTCTTCCCAAGTTAGAAAATTTTTGCGGACCCCCCCTCCAAAATGACCCAAAAACAGCAGTTTTAAGAGGGGGGGTCCGCAAAATCTACACAATCATCACCTCTGGCGGAGGGGTGGCCTGCCCTCGGCCGACCGTGCGGATTTTTTCACGGCAGTTTTCGCACAGCGGGTAAATACGCAGGCTGTCCTCTTCTTTTTTGAGGGTCTTGTTCACTTTTTTTAACAGCGTTTCGAGGTGAACAGGGGTAAGGTAGGCCTCAAAAACACTGCCCTGTACGCGCGCGCCCATCGCTTCCATGATTTTGGCGATCTTCGCGCGGCGGCGGTCATCGCTGATATCGTAGGCCAACAGGTAAAAAGCAGGTGCGCTCATGGCGGTTAGCGGAACCCCATACCGGTGTAGCCGGGTTGGCCGGAGCGGATGCGCTCGGCGATCTGACGGGCCTGTTCGATGATGCACTGGCGCAGGGGGAGTTTAACACCGCGCAGGGGATGGGTGAAGGTTGTGTTCAGGCGCTGTTCCCAGGCGAGCAAGAAGCGCCTGCGGCCCTCCTCGCTTAAGATCACAGGACGTTCTGGCGGGCCGGGGGAGAAGTCGGCGGGGCGTACCTGGCCGCCGCGGCAGCACCACAGAACCACGCCATCTACGACAGGGCGGAATTCTTCGACCAGGTCGAGGGCGAGAGCAGGACGGTTGTAGACGACCTCGTGGAGACAGCCGGCGAAGGGGTCTAAACCCACGGCCTGGACGGCGCCGGCGGCGAGCTGGCTGAGCAGTGTATAACCAAAAGAGAGCAGGGCGTTCACCGGGTCTGGAGGCGGGCGGCGCTGGCGGCCGTTAAAGCGCCATTCGGGCGCGAAGAACTGCCGGAACGCGCCAAAATAAGCCGCTGTAGCCGACCCCTCTAACCCGCGCAGTGCATCCAGCCCGGTCTTGCGCTCCACCGCTGTGATGGCGGCCTTCATCTGGTCGGCGGCGGCCTGCACAACCTCCTCGGGGGCCTCGTGATGATGGCGCAGAAGCAGTGCCCTCTGGTGCTGGAGTTTGGCCGTCACGAACCCCTGAGCCATTGCCAGGACGAAACCCGGCGCCGCCAGGCGGTCATACTGCGCGCGGCGCAGTTCTACGTGCGGGGTAAGCGGCCCGCTGAGCTGACCCCGATACTCGCCCCCTTCGCTGAGAAAGATCACCGGGATATTTTGGTCGAGGAACAGCCCGATGGCAGGCGTCGTCAGCCCCACGCTGCCAAACAGCACTACCTCTGAAACGTGGATGAGGGGTGTTTCGGCCAGCACCTCCGCGCCCGCACCGGTATCTGCTTCGCGCTCCACGCGCACCTTGCGGTTGTGAATGCGGATTTTGGCGTTCTGCTGGATGACGTACAGCGGGGGCATGGGTCATTCCTCCTCCACCATCCGGCACTGGCCCATGCCGTGCGAACAGCCGGCCCCCAGCCCGGCGTACCGGCTGAACTGCGCCAGCGCGCCCAACACGCTCATCCAATAGCGGTCGTAATTGAAGGTCGAAAAGGTCACCGTGCCAACTGCGCCTACCCGCTGGATTCCATCGCGCATGGGGACGGGACGGGTGTGCAGGTCGTAGCGCGTCACGGCCAGGCATTCGGCGGCGTAGCGGCGCGTCTCAGCGGGGAAGGCGGCAGGGGCGTAAGCGTTCCAGCGGTCCAGCAAACTGCCAAAGACCAGTTCGGGCAGGGGCAGAGGCACGTCGCGGCCCTGCTGGCGGAAAGCGGTGGGCGAGGCCCAGTGCAGTGCGATGCGGCGGGGCGGCGGCTGAGACGCAGTCAGGGCGCGCGCGGCCAGCATGTCGTAATCATCGGCCCCGGCCCAGGTCTGGTGATCGAGCTGTGCAGACACCGCCTCCACCACGAAGGGCCGGCGGTCCAGTTCGATGAGCGCTCCCACCCCCAGGCGGGCCGGGTCGCGCGCCATCTCCATCAGGCGGAGCGCCAGAGACCGCTCGAAAGCGGTGAAGCGCAGGGTGTAGGTGCGTTCTGGATCCACGCGCTGATCGGGAAAGCCCCCCATCAGAGTAGAGACGGTATACGGGTGGGGGCCTTCACCATCGTGCAAATGAGCGGCCAGGTCCGGGTCATCGCGGGCGATTTGTTCGAGGAACAAGGCCTGGGCCGCCCGCCCCCACCAGGCGGGCGCGGGGAGGTCAGGCTGTGGCTGTGGGCGCAGGGTGAATACCAGGGCGATCAGATCAGGCATAGCGTCTTCTTCGAGCCTCATCGCGCACGGCCTGCAAATTGAGGATTTCGGCCACCTCATAGCGCGGCGGCAGTGCCCCGGCCACGGGCCGCAGGCGCAGAACCGGCGGGAAGTACCCTAACCGCCCGTGCAGTTCTGCCAGCACTAACCCGGCAATAAAATTCAGCGAAGGCAGGTTCACTAACACCTCTGTGCCTTGCAGTTCAGCAGAAGGGATCTCCAGGCGCTCCATCAGCGCCTGAAGCTGCGGCACAAACGGCTCAGATGGCTCGAACTGCACCGGCAGTTCCACCACCCGCGCCAGCGGCCGCCCGGCTAAGGCTTCCACCTGCTCGCGCTGTGCCGCAGTGAGAGGATGGGAGAAGTTGAGGAGGATCATGGCAAGACTGTCGGGAGGGGAAGTTGTTGGATACCTTCGACGATCTTTTGGATTTGCTTGATTAAATCTTGCGGCTCCAGATCTTGTTCACGCCAGCCTGCATGATCAATGTCATTCCGTACATCCATCTTGCCCCAAAGATCGAGAGCCGCTTCAGCGCCTTGAAAACTTAGCAGGCCCAGTCCCTGTGGAGGTTGGTCGTTTTTGCGAGCCCTTTGCAGACTTTTCCACTCTGCCGACATGCGTTCTTCGGTTTCTTTGCGTAGATCGCGGTCTTTTAAATTATCCAGGCCAAGATGGATCATAAACCAATTGACCAACCACTCACGCGCTACCGTCACCGCCTGCACCCAATGTTCACGGTCAATATACCATTCCATCATCAGGCGCTGTTTTTCGAGGGATTCGACGAGGTTCGCTTCATCAAGCGGATTTTCCAGCCCCAGAGGAGCGAAATTCTCTTGAACGGTCTTCAGCAGCAGGTTGAACGGGCGTGCCGCGGCAGCGCGGTCCAGGGCTGGGGCGGCCTTTTGTACCCTCTGCTCTAAACCAACCGTATTTTCCATCACTTGTGCCGGGCGAATCAGATGCAAAGCCTGTGAAATTGTGCTGAGTTGATTCGCCAGACTGCCCAGGGCGTTCACCTCATCCATTCGGGATGGGTCATTTTGGGCGGCCAGAGCCAGTGATTTGCGGTGACTTTTAACCAGCGATGCCAGATAGCGGCTGTCACCGGTTTGGTTAAAGCGGTCGGCGGCGGCGGCCCATTCGAGCAGTGACAGCATGGGGCTGAGGTCGAACATCGGAGCCTGCCCAGGCGAGACTTGGCGGCCTATGTCAAAGGCTCCATACAGCACGGCTTTTAGTTTAACGTGTAATCCAGATCGCAGGAATGCCGCGGCCATCAAACCTATCAGCGGGAAGGAACGCAGGCCGTTGGTAATATCGAAGGCCACTTCCTCACGTGGCCGAACGGAGTCGCTGATAATCTCAAAAATTTTCCATAATTCCTGGTCATTCTTTCCCAGGGGTACGTGCTTTGCTGTTACTGGTGCTCGATTGCCTAATTCTTCTTTAAAACTTGAGAAGACGTTTTGTTCGGCATCTTCTGTCAGAAAAACGATCACCTCTTCGGGTTTCAACATCTCACATGAAGCCACCGGAGAGAAACGGGTTCGTACCTGTTTATCTTGCCAGGTATACAAGGTGTTTTCATACTTCGCAACGCCCAAAAAAGTCAGCAATTTCATTCGTTTGCCTCCTATTGCAGTTATAGCTTTTCTGCCAGATGCCGCTTTCCCGCTCCCCCTCTCCGCTTGCGGAGAGGGGGCCGGGGGGAGAGGACCCATCCCAACTCACGCCATGCGGCATTCCACCAGCCACGCGCCCTTCTTATTGGGGTCGGGCTTCACCGCCACCACCTCGCACAGCACCGTCTCCCCTTCGCGCAGGCGGCGGGCGGGGGCGGGGATGATACCCGTCCACAGGTCGTCTCGCAGGTTGAGGAGCGTCACATAGGTCAGCGAGTCTCCTTGGTAAACTTCCCCGCGGAAGCGGTCGCCGGGTTTGGGGCGGTCTTTGAACTCGGTAAGGACGGCCGGCGGGGTCGGTTCAGCCGGGCGCGGTTGAGGGCGCGCGGGCGGTCCTGCCGGGCGCTCTGCCTGGGCCGGGCGCGGTTGAGGGCGCGGCGCCTCGGTTGGCCGCGCCGGTGAGGGAGCGGGCGGCTCCACGGCGGGCGGCGCGGCTTTAGCGCGCTCCGCCGCCTTGCTCCACACCCCCTTGGCGGGCCCAACTTCTTCAAACTCCACCAGCACCCAGCCGAGCGGGTAAGCCGGGGTTTCCACCACATTCTCGCGCGCGTCGCGCCGGTAGGCCACGGCCACCCGCCGCGAGGACGGGAAGATCCCACCCTCCACGCGTGCCGGGCCGCGGCCAGGGCCGCGCTTGAGGTGATACTCGCGGATGAGGGTCGTCAGAAAACCCTGATCCTGCGTCAGGCGGCTGCCGAAGGTCTTATCGTCCCAGCCGGTTCCCCAACCCAACTGCAAAACGAATTGATTGGGCGCGGGTTGGATGCGCTCTAACTGCTGGTAGAAGCCCAGCACGCGGTTGGCCCCCGGCACGTTTTGGAACCAGACCGCCTCTTGGCGGGCGCGCAGTAATGAGCGCGCGTTGACGATGGCCGGCAGACTCTCCAGCGCGCCCCGCCCGGTCAACTGCAGGCGGTGACGGCGGGCCCACTCGTTGAACAGAGCCAGGTCTAGCTTGGCTTCCATCTCAAAGGCCGTCTCTGGGCGGATGGCCTCCAGCTCGATGGGCGAGCCCAGCGAGCCGTTTTTTGCCAGGACGCGGGCGTTCAGCACCATCAGCCGGTCGGAGCCTACAGCATGGCTGTCGGAGACGTGCAGGGCGCGCAGGCTGTCGGTATTGGGCGATTCGCCGAACATCTGCCGCTCGATATTCTGGGCCGCCCACTTGGGCGAGCGGTTCAGCAGGCGCATGTCGGGCTTCAGTCCCAGGTCTTTCCACAACTGCCAGCCCAGGGCGGTGCGCAGTGCCCCCTTCAGACTGGAACCGGGCAGGTAGGGGCGGTCGAAAGCGTCTTTCAACTGCTCTTCTACCTGCGCCCCCTCGGCCTGCGAGCGCGGCGTCCCCTGGATGACGTAGCGGAAGAAGGGGCTGTCGAGCCGGAAATCCTCATCCTTCAACAACCGCGCCGGCGGCGTGGCGGCCAGTAGATCCACGAAGGCGGGGTCGTCGGTGCTTTGCGCTTCTAAGAAAGCGGCATCGTCAATGCGCCAGGTGCGCCCGGCGTGGATGGCGTAATCGTACTCGTGCAAGAGCGTCACCCCACAGCCGATGTGCAGGGGGGTGAGGGTGGTAATCTTCAGACGGTACAGGGCATAATCGGGCATGAGCTATCTCCAGCTTGCCGCCAGGGCCAGGCCGCAGCGGTACACCCGGTGGGGCAGCTGCCCGGCGGGGTTATCGTAATCGGGCGTCACGTCGGCCAGATCGCCGGCGGGCAGGTGGGGCAGGGCCACCAGCGAACCCTCGGCCAGCAGATGAACGCGCTTGCGCCGCTGAGCGGGGCCGTCGGGCGAGCGCAGCCAGCCGCCCACCGAAGTCAGCCGGTAAGCCGCGCCGGGGCTGGTCAGGCCGCTCACGTCTTGCGGGCGGGGGTGGTAGCGCGAGAGCAGGTAGGCCAGGCCGCCGGGGGCGGCGTCTGGCAGGTCGAAGGATTGACCGGCCTGAGCGTGGAAGGCCCCATAGCCTGAACTGCGCTCGCCGCCCAGACCGTCGCCTTCCAGCACGGCCAGCGCGCGCGCCAGCAGGTCTGCGGCGGCAGGGTCAGCGCGCCGCCAGGACACGCCAAACCACAGCCCGCAGTCCGCGCCGAAAGTGATGCGCCCGCTGTGGTAGATGGCCGAAGCCTGGTTCACCCGGTCCACCGTCACGCGGGGGACGGGGTCTTTGCTCCACACTTTAAGGGCGCGCAGAGCGTGGCGCTTGCCGGCGGGGCGCCGCATGTCGGCGGGCAGGTGCTCGATCTCTTCCACCGTCAGCCACAGTTCGCCGCCCTGCAGGGCCGCGCCGCCGTCTGGGCGCGGTTCGTCCGTCTCGCCAGCAGGGAAGAGGAATGCGTCAAGCCGTTGGCCGTTCAGAGCGCGCTCCAGCAGCCTCTGCGACAGGAAGCCGATGCGCTTGATGGCCTTCAAGCTCACGGGCGCGCCGCCTCCGCCATTGCCGGCCAGGAACGCGGGCGAAAACAGGCGGGTTGGATCGGCGGGCATGGGGAAGAAGCGCACCTGACCCGCGTAAGGGAAGGCCGAGGAAAGCAGGAAAGGCGGGTCCTGCGCATAGGCATTCAGAAACACGTCTACGTCGCCCCCGGCGCGGCGCAGTGCGTCCACCAGGGCGGCGAAGAGCGTGTCGGAAGGCAGGGGCAGGCCGGCCTCTTCCAGGTTCACCCCACGCGTACCCACCCGCAGGCCGCCGCGAAAGGTGAGGGTGTAGGGCGTCAGGCTGGGCATGGGGCTTTCCCTTTACAGGCCCAGCGCCTGGCGCACCTGCCCGCGCAGGCCGTCCAGCCCGGCGGCCAGTTCTTCCAGGGTGTCGTAGCCCTTTATTTCGCGCCCGCCGCTCAGGTAGTCGGCCCCGCCCCGCACCACTACCTTCAGGTTTTTCAGGCACACCTTGCCCGACCCGCGCGAGCCTAAGCCCCCCAAATAGTCATCTTCCAGCAGGCGCAGGCCCTCTACCAGGGTTTGCAGGCGCTCCACGTCTTTGCGCGGGTCGCAGTCATCGCCCGAATAAATGCTGTACACCAGCTCCGCCGGCCCAAAGCAGGTCCCCGCCGGCACGCGCTCCATCTGGCGCGGGTTGGCCGCCGACGTCACCCGGTCAATGGATACTTCAGTCTTGACCTCGGTAAAGGGCAGGTCGGTGTGGGCGTTTTTTAACCGCTCAGCGCTGTCCTCATTCATCATCACATCGCGCACCACCAGGCGGGTGGGGGTGGAAAAGTCGCGTTCGCCCGGCACGCCGAACACCTGGCACACGTCACAGCCCTGATAGTCACTGCGCCCGCGCGTGCGCAGTTCTTCGCCGCGCAGGTCCGCGCCGCATGAGTGGATGTAACCCTGGCCGATGCGCTGATTCTGGCGCAGGCCCTTATATTTCTCCAACAGCGAGCGCATCTTGCCCTTCAGCGACGAGCCGGGGATGTAGGGCCGGTTGGTGAGCGGGTCGCGGATGACGGTTTTATCCACCCCGCCGATTTCAATGCCCGTATCCGATCCGCCGATGTGCAGGCCCGTCACGGCTTCGATTTCAAACTGCACAAAAACCCGTCCTACCAGTTTAATTTGTTTGTTTTTCTCCACAATGCACCTCGTTCGTTGTCGCTGGCTAATTGCCGCCGTGAGCTTTATGATAGGCCAGAATGGCTTCAAAAAATTCGACAAACCGCCGGAAGTTGGCGTTTTGCTCCGTCTCCGTCTTGGCCTCAACGACCTTATCCAGGGCCCGTTGAAGGACGTCGACCAGTTCCTCTACGGCCCGCCCGCGCTCTTTGCGCGCGCGGTAGGCCATCTTGGGCTTAAGCAGGATCAGGCGGCGCAGGGCACGCTTGCGGGCTTCCGCGCCCATTTCCCACTCGGCCTCAATCTGGCGCACTTCGCCAAACAGCGCCCGGATCTGGCTGGTCGTCAGACCCATGCCCTTCAAACCGTCACCTACTTTGTCGGCGGTCTTCACCAGCACCTCGGCCCCGTTCTCGTCGGTGATGATCGTCTTGATGTCGTTGTCGCTTACCAGACTCATTCAAAACCTCCTGAAAGATGTGAACCACAGATGAACACAGATGAACACAGATTTACCCGGATCCAAAAGAAGAAAAACGCGCCCTCAACCCGGCCCATCTGGGTTTCAAATTCTTTACCTCGTCTTCAACTCGGCCCAGCGGGCGGCCAGGCCGATCCATTCGATGCTGGCGAAGCCTTGCTCTTTGGAGAGCAGGGCCTTATCCAGTTCCTTTACGGCCTCACTGCTGGTGCGGCGGATCGCACGGCGCAGGGTGTAGGCGGCCAGCCAGTTCCAGCGCCCGAACAGGCTCTGGGGCTGACCGCTGCGTGTCACATCCAAGCCGGCTTCGCGGCGGCGCTTGATTTCCGCCTGGTACATCTCCTGGAAGCGGATCAGGCGGCGGAGCAGGGGGTGGAGTTCCTTGTCTTCCAGGTAGCCGGCCAGATCAGAGACGGTGTCGAAGCGGCCCGCGTTACTGCCCTCGCGGCCCGCGCCGTTGACCGGCAGGCCAAAACGCTTCCAGGGGATGGATTGGCCGAGGAAGCAAACGGCATCTTTGCGGCGCTCCTGATCTCCATCCTGCCAGCGCATCTGCTTGGCTTTATCTTCGGCTTCGCCGGCCAGCCTGGCGGCCTGCGCCAGTGGGAATTTCTCGCTCACCAGCACCAGACCCGCCGAAGTGGTGATGCCCGGATGCTCACAGGCGTAGCGGGTGAGGTCCGCGCGGATGCGGCGGGCCAGTTCCACCACTGCGTCCCACGCGCCGGTGAAGAACAGGTCGTCGCCGCCAGCGTAGATAGAATACAGCCGGCTGTGATAGCCCTTTGTTGTGGAGGGTTTGCGGTTGATCTGTTCGGCCAGCGCGCCCACCCAGCCCTCGAAGTACAGCGACACGGCCAGGCTCAACGCCGCCACGCGCGCCAGGCTGGCGCCCGACTCTAGCCCTTTAGAGAAGAGCGTCCCCAGGTTATCCACGTCCATGCGCAGGGCCCCCAGCCGCTTCACCCCCTCGGCCTGCTGTGCCAGCAGTTCAAAGGGCTTAATATTGCCCACTTTCGGGCGCTCTTCCAGGGCATCCGTATCTTTCAGGTCGCTCTCCGTGACCAGCGGCATAACGTTTGCCAACATGCGCCGTCCAACGGGGCGGTTGGGAGCGGGGGCCAGGCCGGGCATGGCCGCGTCGGTCAGCGCCAGCAGTACCGCCGGGTGGCCTTCTGGCAGGGCCGGCGGGCGCTCGTGTTGGCCCAGCTCCACCCGCAGACCCAACATTCCCAATACCTCGGCATAGGGCAGGGGCTGTCCGCCTGCTAACTGCGCGGGGATATCCGGCCGGATGGGCAACAGGGCCAGCACGCCGGCGGAACGCAGTTTTTCGCCCAGCTCTTCATACGAAGAGCACGCCTGGCACTTGCGAACCGGCTCGCCCGGTGCGCGTTCTTCCACCTCGGGGTGGGGGTCTTCGCTCCCGCACACCGCGCAGGCCTGTTCCTCGTTGCCGCCGTGTCCCTGCGGCTCGAAGGCGCGCGCCAGGTCTGCGCCCTGGTCGGCAAACCGGCGGAGCTTTTCGCGCCCCAGTTCTTCCGTGAGGGCTTTCCAGCGCTGGCTGAGCGCGTCGCCGGAGAAGTCGCTCATGTCCAGTTCGACGGCGGCCAGCGCCATGTACAAGTCTCCGCGGTGGGCGGCGTAGAGGACGCGCCCCAGCTCCGCGCCGATGTCCTTAAGCCGGGGGCCATCGCTGGGGCGGGCCAGCAGATAAAAGTGACCCCCGCCCTGGTAGAGCAGGTTGGTGGCGGGCAGTTCCAGGCGGCGCAGGATGAAGCGGGCGGCGGCCTCGGTGAGCAGTTGCAGGTAGAACGAGCGCCCGCGCAGTGCCCCGCTGGCCCCCCGCGCGGTGATGGTATATAAAAATTCCTGCACGCCCGAAATATCACCCCCTACCAGCAGAGCGCCCGGCCGCCCCTTGCGCGTCAGGCTGTCTGGATCGCTCGCCAGCGACTTCAGGTCCTGGTTCGAAATCTCCCCTTCCATCAGGATGCAGGCCAGGGCCGCGGTGACGCGGGCGTAATCGTACAGGCTGGCGGCTTCTACCGGGCTGGGGACGCACCAGGCGAAACGCTGTAAGAGCAGAAGCAGTCCTTCCAGGTAGAGGGCGCGGTCGGTATCGGGGGGAGCAAAGGCCTCGGCCAGCCGGGCGGCCTGAGCCGCGGCGGTGTCCCACAGACTGCGCAGGGCGTGGCGGCCATCGTTCAGGGCCGGTTGTGGGAAGAGCACCTTTTCGTCCAGGCGCAGTTCGCTCAGCGGCCAGTAGCGGCGGTGGGGCGCGCTCACTTTGCCATCTGTTTTGACGCGGCAGAAGATCGAAAGCAGTTGAACGTCTTGCTCCGGCGCGGGCGCGGCGCCGCCTGCCGCCAGTCGAGCGGCCAACCGGGCGGCCAGCCCGGCGCGCTCGTCTTGGGCCTCAGCCCGCCAGGGCTTCGGCAGCCATTGGGCCACCGCCTGAGCGGGCGCTTCTACCCCGGCCCGTGCGGCAAACGAATCGAGGTTATGCAGCAGGCCGGCCAGCGCAGCGTTGAAGGTGGATGAGTCCATTCCGTCTCCTGAAAATTGCGTTTTTGATTTTGAGTATAGCCATTCGCAAGCTCGTTGTCATGCGGAATTTCCCGTAATTTGCGCCGATTCATCCCCCGGCAGTGAAAAGTAAGGGTACAGCAGGGCGATCAACTGCGCCCGGTTCACGTCTTCCAGCTCCCAAAAGTCGGCGGCTTTGGCGTAAGCGGCGCGGAGCTGTTGTTCTACCGTGCGCGCCGAAAGGTTCAGCCGCGCGGCGATTTCCTGGTCGCCCACCCCCTCGCGCACCAGCAGGGCGGCGGCGCGCGCCTCGGCGGGGGTGAGGGAATCTTCGACAAAGCGGGCGATGCGCCGTACGCGCCGCTCCAGGTTGAGGCGTTGGATGCGCTCGATGGCCTCCAGCGGGTCTTCCACGTGGCGCAGATGCGTAAGGGCCGGAGAGATGTAGTCGCGCAGCAGCACGGGGATGAGCAGTAGGCGCGCCTCGTCGCCCGGTTGGGGATGCAGGCGCTTGCTGGTCAAAAAATCGCCTGCTGAGTAAAGGTGATAGAGGCAGTCGCGCTCATCAAAGAGCAGTTGGGCCGTCACCATGGCGTAGACGGCCAGGTTTTTGCGCCCGCCAGCGATGGAGAGATGCACGCGCCAGTCCTTCAGCTTGGCTTCGCGCACCAGGCCGTAAAGGGCGCGCAGTGCGGCTTCGGCGGCTTGGGGCGTTTCCAGGTCACTGATAGGTTCATCCTCGGCGTAGATGGGGCAGAGGCGCAGCGGCGGCGCGCCGGGGCGAGCAGCGAAGTCGGCCTGTAAAACAGCCGGGGCCGAGGCCACCGGGCCATCGGCGGCCTGCGTATGCAGCACCCACACTTCGGTCAGACGTTCGCCCGCCTCAGAGAGCAAATCCGCCGCGGCGGTAACGACCTGCGGCTCGCTTCCTAACGTAGCGATTAAGATGGAGGGACGGGCGTGCAGCGGCATGGTGTGAAGCATTCGTCCGTTAGTGTGGTCTGACAATGGTTATATTATAGTAGAATTTTGAAAAGGCAAGCTGCATTTTAGGTTTTAAGGGGCCAGACGGCCCTCAACTGCGGTAGGCGGCGCTCACGTCTGCGGGGTACACGGCGGCGCGCAGGCGGTTGGCCCATTCCCGGCGGCCCAGAGCGGCCAGGGCGCGGGCGGTCAGTTCCGTCAGCCCAAACAGCGGCAGGGTCAGCGCGCTCCGCACTGCCAGCCCGGCGGGGCTGATGCGGCCCGCCAGCAGGTCAATCACCCCCTGCGTGCTGAAGGGGTTGAGAGTCCCCAGATAAAACAGCGGGCCCTGCAGGGCGTAAAACAACAGCGCAATCGGGCCGGTTATGGCGTGGCGCAGGCCAATTTGCCAGAACAGGTCGCGCTCGTAGCGCCCGATTTGCCCGCGCAAGATGGCCTGAGCCGCCAGCCGCCCGCTGTGAACTGCCAGGCGGATGCCCTCGCCCGAAAGCGGGTCGGCCAGGCCGGCGGCGTCGCCCACCAGCAGGGCGCGGGCCGTGGCGAGGCGCTCGCGGCGGGTGTAAATGGGGATGGGATGGCCGCGCAGGGCGGCGGGTTCGAGGTCAATCCCATAACCGGCCATCACGCGGCGGAGCGTCTGCTGTAGTTCGCCCGGTTTGGGGCGCAGTGCCGCAATCCCCACCGAGAGGTGATCATCCTTCGCGAAAATCCACAAATACCCCCAGCGGATTTCGCCAAAGAGAAACGCCATCTGGCCGCTGAAGCGGGCCATGACGGCGGGCGGAACCCGCGCCTCGACCTCCAGGGCGGCGGCCAGGGTGCGGCGCGGGCGCAGTCTCAGGGCGCGCGCCGTCAGCGAATTGGCTCCGTCGGCCCCCACCAGGTAGGGGGCAGAAAAACAGCGCCCATCTGTCGTTTCTACGATCACCCGGTCGGGCAGTTCGCGCACCGCGCGCGCCGCCGTCCCGCTGATGACCTCGGCCTGGCAGTGCGCCAGCAGGTGCGCGTCCAGCGCGTCGCGCATTACCATGCTCACCGCGCCCTCAGCTACGGGGATGACGACGGCCCGGTTTTTGTAATAGTATCCCAGACTGCGCGCCTGGGTGAATAAGACCGGCTCAAAGGAAAACGGGAATTGTTCCTGAAGGAAGCGCGGCGAAAGCCCTCCGCCGCAGGTTTTGTAGCGGGGCAGGCGTTCTTTTTCCAACAACAGCACCCGGCGGCCCGCGGCGCTCAAAAAATAAGCGGCCGCCGCGCCTGCCGGCCCGCCGCCTACGACAATACAATCATAGGTTATCTCGCCCGCTGGTGCGCTCACTGCCTGGTTGCCCTCCTGCGGATGATTATATCATTTTTGCCGGGGCGTCTAAATTCACGATATAATTGATGGTTGATAAGAATATTTGTGTCTATCTGTGATTCTACGAATCCCGCGAGGAATGCGATGCCACTCACGCAGCTACTGCAACTGGGCCTCCTTTGGGGGCTGGTATTCGGCGCGGTCTTTTGCGCCGCCATCCTCATCATCGGGCGGATCAACGCCGAGATGATCCTCAACGATTACCCGCCCGACATCCGCGCCCGCTACGGCCCGATGAGCGCCAAAACCCGCCGCCAGGCCAGCCTCGCAAGCCTGCCGCTGTTGGCCGCCCTGGCGGGGGTGATCTTCCTGGCCCTGGCGCACTTTCGCCAGGCGGCCGGCCCACTGACCTTCCTGCCAGCTTTCCTCTTCCTCACTCTGATCCTTCAGGTCTGGAATCTGATGGACCTGGTGGTGCTAGACTGGTTCCTGCTGATGACCCTCAGACCCCGCTTTATGATCCTGCCCGGCACCGAGGGCCTGGCCGGCTACCGCAACTTCCGCTTTCATTTCGTCAAGTTCCTCAACGGCCTCTGGCTGACGCTTATTCTTGCCGGGGTCATCACCCTGATTGCGCTGGCCGTGGAGGCACTGGTATAGCTCTTTGCGCCTCCGCAAAGAATGATTCTTCCTCTGTGGGTATAGTGCATGGAACCGATACGAGAGAAACCACAGATGAACACGGATGAACACAGATTTTTTTGTCTTTCTATCCGTGTCCATCTGTGGTTCCAATGCTAACCTGGTGTATTGGAGGGATTCATGGTTTCTTCTGAGACGCGCGCGGCGAAGCCGTTTTCGCTGCGGGCGGCGCTGCGGGCGCGTCACGCGGCACTGCCGGCGGAGCATGGGGCCTGGGTGTTCTTGCTCAGTCCGCTGACGATTGGGCTGGCGGTAGGCGGGCTGAGGCCGGGCAGTCTGGCGCTGATTCTGGCGGTGCTGGCGGCTTTTCTGGCGCGCCAGCCCCTTACGCTGGCGGTTAAGGCCCTCTCAGGGCGGCGGCCGCGCGGCGAACTGCCCACTGCGGCCTTCTGGCTGGCGGTGTACGGCGCGGCGGCACTGCTGGCGGCGGGGGCGTTAGCGGCCCTGGGCCACGCTTACCTGCTGTGGCTGGCCCTGCCGGCGGCGCCGGTGTTTGCGTGGCATTTATGGCTGGTCAGCCGCCGGGCGGAACGCCGCCAAATGCTGGTGGAGATCATCGCCAGCGGCGTGCTGGCGCTGGCGGCCCCGGCGGCCCTGTGGGTGGGCCGCGGCTACCCAGACCCCGCTGGCTGGCTGTTGTGGGGTTTGTGCTGGCTGCAAGTGGCCGGGACGATCCTCCACGCCTACCTGCGCCTGGCCCAGCGCGCGCTGAAATGCGCCCCCACCCCCGCCGAATCACTGCGGATGGGACGGGCCGCCCTGTTCTATAACCTCGCTGTCCTGCTGGTGGTCGTGGGCCTGGCGGCGGCGCGGATCGCGGCCCCTACCCTGCCCCTGGCTTTCGCCATCCAACCGCTGGAGACGGCCTGGGCCATCTACCGGCCCGCCGTAGGGGTGAAACCCACCGCCATCGGCGTGCGCCAACTGATCGTAAGCGTGATTTTTACCGCGGCGTTTCTCTTAACCTGGTGAGCGGGCCGCAGTCAGAGCTTCTGGCATTCGGGACAAAAGTAGATGCTTCCGCCCAGGTAGGGCTCTTTACGGATCTCGGCGCCGCATTCGGGGCAGGGCTGGCCGACGGTGTTCTTGCTGAGGACGGTCCGATACCCGCCCGTGTGCCAGAACAGATCGCGCTCGGTGTCGCGCCCGCCCTGCTCGGTCATGGCGCGCAGTACGTTCTTCACCGCCTCGAACATGGCCTGAACGTCGCCGGGGGTCAGGTCGGCCATCTTGCGGCGCGGGTGGATGCGCGCCGCCCATAGAATATCTTGCAGTACGCCGTTGCCCAGCCCTGGGATGCGCTGTTCGGTCGCCAGAAAGGCTTTGGCCGAGAGTTTGGGGGTCTCAGCGTTGAAGAGCGAGTCGAAGCAGGCGCGGTCAAAGGCCGGCGAGAGCGGCGAAGGCAGGCGCTTGCCGGCGCGGTAATCTTCCAGCCCGCCTTCTTCGGTTTCTTTAAAGCACAAAATCGCGCCCCACATCTGAATGTTAATGGTGAGGAAGGAACAGTCCTCAAATTCTAAGAGAAGTTGGTGCTTGACGGGGCGCTTTTCGCCCGCCGGGTGGTAGTGCAGCGGCGCGCCAAAGACCATCACCCGGTCGCCAACGCGGACTTCGATACTGCCGCCGTAGGCCGCGGCCTGACCGATGGCTTTGCCAGCCAGCCGCTCGTTGTACTCCGCCGGGTCGCCCGTGTACCAGGCGAATTTATGGGGCGATTGGTTGGCAACCGCGCTGAGGATGGTTTTGCCCTGCAGGGCGCGGTTCACCTGGCTGGCAATCACAACCGCTTCGGGTAATTCAATCATGGGGGGCCTCCTGAATAGGCAGTGCAGTGCGCATTTGGGTGCGTTTGTAATCAATATAGCACGGATGTTCGATAAATACAATATAGAAAAACATTGACTTTGTCGGTCGAAAATTATACACTGTGAACAGTAACAATCCCCTCAACCTGGTTGGGGAAAGGAGTAGTTCAGCATGGAACGACATCCGCTTGCCTGCATTCTGCCGCCTCATATGGTAGAACAGATCGTCGCAAACGGCACGCCTGAACAGCGCGCCAAAGCCATACAGACCGCGCAGGTCTCGGCTGAGCTTCGCGCTCAGCGCCGTGAAATGGCCGAGGTCGAAAGGCCGCCCTCTTTCGAGGTTCCCGCCGCCGCGCCCGTCTTACAGCGCCGGGTCTATTCGGCGGGCAACCGTTCTGGCCTGCCCGGCCAGTTGGTGCGCGGTGAGGGCGCGCCCCCTACCAACGACCCCGCCGCAGACGAAGCCTACGATGGGGCCGGGGCCACCTATAACCTCTATTGGGAAGTCTACCAGCGCAATTCCATCAATGACGCCGGCATGCCCATTGATTCCACCGTCCATTACCAGGTGGGGTACGACAACGCCTTCTGGAACGGGATGCAGATGGTTTACGGCGACGGCGATGAAGACCTGCCTGCCGACCAGCGCCTGTTTAACCGCTTTACCATTTCGCTCGACATTATTGGTCACGAACTGGCCCACGGCGTGACGCAGTATACCGGCAACTTAGCCTACGTCAGCCAGCCTGGGGCACTCAACGAGTCGTTCTCCGATGTGTTCGGTTCGCTGGTGCGCCAGCGCACGCTTCATCAGGATGCCGCCGCCGCCGATTGGATCATCGGCGCCGGGCTGTTCACCGCCAACGTGCGCGGCGTGGGCATTCGTTCCATGAAAGAGCCGGGGACGGCCTACAACGATCCCGTCCTGGGCAAAGACCCTCAGCCCGCCCACATGCGCGATTACGTAAACACCCCGCAGGATAACGGCGGCGTTCACATTAATTCGGGCATTCCCAACCACGCTTTTTACCTCACCGCCGTTGAGATCGGCGGCTTTGCCTGGGAGAAGGCCGGGCGCATCTGGTACGCCACCCTGTGCAATACCATCCGCGCCAATTCTAATTTTCAAGACGCCGCCAACCTCACCTACCGCGCCGCCAGCGACCTGTTTGGCAAGGGCAGTCTCGAACAGCAGGCTGTGGCGCACGGCTGGAACGGCGTGGGGATTACGGTAGAGGACGTTGACACCCCGCCCGATACCCGCCCCGGCTGTCTGGCAGGCGTGATGAAGCTGTTGGGATTAAGATGAAGATCTATTTTGAACGCACCGGCGGCCTGATGGGCCAGCATTTGCGCGCCGAGATTGACGCCGACCGCTTAGACCCTGCCGCGCGCCGCGAACTGGAAGAACAGGTGGAAACCGCCCAGTTCTTCACCGCCGCTCTGCCGCCCGCGCCTCCTCCCTCCGGCGCGGACCGCTTCCATTACCGGGTTGAGATCGAAGCGGGTTCTCGCCGCCGCGCCATTGCCGGCGGCGAGAACGACTTTCCAGAATCCTTCCGGCCCCTTTTGCGCTATCTCGAAGTGCTGGCGCGCCGTTCCTGAAGCCTAGCCCCTCAGCCACGCCTCCAGCGGCTCGCGGTGTTCCTCTTGATGGTGATTGTACGTGCCTTCTAAGACCGCCGCTAACGGGTAGCCGCCCAGCCAGGCGTATTGGCCGGGGGTCAGCAGGTTGGGCTCGGGTACCGCCTCGGCCAGTTCTAACAGGCGCTCAAAGCCACTGCGCCAGTCGCGGTAGACTGCCTCCCAGGGGCGGTTGCGGTGTTGATCGAAAATCCAGGCGTTAATCGCCTCCAGGTCTTCTTCGGCGTTGGGGTTCAGGTGGGCGGGCCAGTCCGGCAGATGCGGCTCGCCGCCGCTCAGGGCCGCCTCCATGCGCGCCAGCGTGCGCCGCTGCCAGGTCATCAGGTGGGCGACCACGTCTTTAACCGACCACCCCCCTGGGAGCTGCCGCGCGTTGATCTGCTCTTCGTCCAGCCGGTTTAGCAGTTCCTGCCAGCGGCCAAATTCCTCGTTTAACATGGTTACCAATTCACTTTTGTTGTTCATCCTGTCGTTCCCTGTATTCCGTGGATTAACACCTCAATCAGCCGCCGGAAGCTCTCGTCCAGGTCGAGGGGCAGGCCAAAGCCGCCGGCGATCTCGATGGAAACAAAGCCGTGAACGGCGCTGCGCAGTGCCCGCACCGCGTGGATGGCATCTGCGCCGCTCAGGCCGAGCGATTCGACGACCGCCAGGACGGGCCGCACCACCTGGGCGGCGGCGGCCGCCAATTGGGGGTCATCGCGGCTGGCGGGCGGGCGCTGTCCGGCCTGATACAGCCCTGGATAGGCTTTGACGTAGGCGCGGTAGGCCTGGGCCAGCGCCAGAATGCCCTCTGGTCCGGCCCGGCCTACCGCCGCCTGGGTGAGCTGTTCGCTTAACTGCCGCCAGTTCAGCAGGGCCAGCTCGCGCCATAGTTCTTCCAGGCCGGCTACATGGTTGTAGAGCGAGGGCGGGCGGATGCCCAACCGCAGTGCCAGGGCATGGATGGTTAAACCTTCGGGGCCGGCGGCGTTGACCAGCTCAGCCGCGGCCTGGATGACGGCGGCGCGGTCGAGCGGGGGACGGCTAGCGGGCGGTCTGGGCAACGCGGGCCTCTGGCTGGAACGTTTTCAGAAAATCCAGCACCAGTGGAATGGTCACATCGGGCATTTCGACGTGGGGGTAGTGGCCGGCCCCGGCCACCATGTGGCAGGTTCCGTGCAGGCGCTCGGCCACCCAACGGGCCTCGGCCTCCGGCGGTTTAAAGTCGGGGTCCTGACTGCCCATCACCACCAGGGTGGGAACGGTGACCCGCTCCAGCCGTTCTTCAGATGCGGCTTTCGAGGCGTACATCATTTGGTGGAGGGCTTCCATGCGGCCCGGCTGGGCCAGGTTGGCCCGGATGGCCTTCAGATAAGCGGACCAGTCGGCGGGCTTGCGGGTGGGGTAGAGCTGATCGTAGTACCAGGCCCACAGCGCCGGTCCCCACGGGCGGGCGAACATCACCGCCAACAGCAGGCGGAAAAACGGCCCGAATTGGCCGTGAACCGCCGGGCCGAGCAGTACCAGGGCGCGCACACGGTCGGGGCCTTCGGCGGCGGCCCATACAGCCGCCCCGGCAGACATGGAATGACCCACCACCACCGCGGGGCCGCCGCCCAGGTGGTTAATCAGCGCCAGGATGTCACTGCCGACTCCGGCAACGGAGTAGTCTTTCCAACCGGTGCTCGATTCGCCGTGGCCGCGAATATCCAGGGTTGCCACGCGGAAGCCCGCCGCCGCCATCTGCGGGGCGAGGAAGCGGTATTGGCCGCGCAGGTCACCGATCCCCGGCGCGCAGACGATCAACGGGCCGCTGCCGGTAACGTCATAGGCAATTTTGCCTTCGGGAACGTTCAGAAATTGGGTGTTCATGATATCTCCACAAAACTAATCTTATTTGTATAATAACAAATAAGATTAGTTTTGTCAATCCCCCAATTTGTATATAAATTATCTCATTATTTTGCGTTTTTAACCGGAGCGTTATTCGCGCCCGCTTGCTCTATCGCGCCCGCTCGCTTTATCGCGCCCGCTCGCTTCATCGCGCCCGCTCGCTTCATCGCGCCCGCTCGCTTCATCGCGCCCGCTCTTTTGCCGTGTTTAGCCCCACCGCCTCGAGGATGAGTGCTTTTAACGCTTCCTCATCTACCGGGTCGTTTTCGTGGAAGTCAATGGCACGAACCGTTCTGCTGTCCAGACGCGTATTGAAGAGCTTCTGCGGATCTTTCATCTGAGCACCTTTGGGGAAGGTCAGCCGCACTGCGTTCTTGAGGATATCGGCGATGCAGATGTTTCCGTTGTGAAACCAAACGGGGACGCCTTCCGGTCTTGAGGGCTTTTTCCACTTCACTTCTTCCACCACGCCAGGATCCGCTTGCTGGATCAAAGCGCGCAGCCGGGCTAATTTCTGACCGCGCCAATCGCTCTGCCTTTGAATGATGGCATTGATCTGTTCCGATGCGGATTTTTCTTCTGAGGAATGATTCATACTTGCTTTCATGCGCATCTCACCGCCTTCTTTACCTCACCCAAAAGTCAACTGGGTCGTTTACCGAGTTTTGTGTAAATTGCAGGGCGCAGCCTGCAATTTACACAAAATTTGAAATACTACCGTCAACTAGGGCCTTACGCCAGACAGGCTAAAAGATATCACTTCCCAACTTTGGAAATTTTGGATTGAAACCGCTCGGGGTGTGCGGAACCATAGCCCCAGACATCCAGCTCTGGTAGATGGACACCTTTGCCGTTGAGTATGGTCGTGATGTCTGTACGATGGGCAATGCCATGATAAACCACAGACATGAATATCAGCCGCACCTGATAATCGAATGTCCAGCCATTCCCTTCTTCATGCACATTCTGAGTGGTTGGGACATTCTGAAGGGTATCCAGCAGTGCATTATTCAATGCCGCTTCGTATGCCGCCATTTGAGACAGGCCTGGATGATCTTCCCAACGGAAATCTGGTTCCGGGTAAATCCCATGGATCCGCTTCAAAAAACTGCTCTCTGCTTTCAAAATATGCGCAAATGTTTGGAGAATAGATCCATACGAGCCTGGGCTGCTGGCTGTCATCATTTCATCCCTTAAGCCCATGCAGATGGCGATCAGTTCTTGATTGGCCCAGTGATTATATTGGAAGAGTTCTATCATGGTTGGTTCAGGTTCAGCGGACATAAACAGTTTCTCCACCGAGATGTTTTTGCTTTGCTGCTGGCTTTGGTTCGATGAGCACGCCATTTTTCGAGAGATTGGGTTGTGGGGTAGGTGCGGTTGTCCAGCATGCCGCACAACAATAATGGCTTAGGAAGACGCTAAACTTCCAGTGGTGATTGCGCCTGCCCGCTCGTAATTTACGACAATAACGCCAACCGGGGTGACGATGCTTTCCGTCACTCTGAACGCCATTGGGAGCGTACCATTGGCAAACAACCGCTTTCCACTGCCCAGCGTTACCGGGTAGATCATCAGCCAGAACGCATCAACCAAATCATGCCTGATCAGCGTCTGAAGCAGATGACCACTTCCCCAAACGTGCAAGTCTGGTCCAGGCTGTTGTTTGATTTTGGCGATTTTTTCTGGGATATCTCCGTTTAAGAACACGGATGGCCGCCATTCGTGGGACGTCAGGGTATTCGAAGCGACGTACTTGGTCGCCGCGTTGACGCCAGGCCAGGCATCCGCATGGCGCGGCCAGTACGGCGCCCAAATTTCAAAAGTTTTGCGCCCTAACAACAGATCGAACGGCAGGCTCATCTGCCTTCTCAGGGCCGTTCCGAGAACAGGGTCAGAATAGGGGGCGATCCACCCGCCATGCGTGAAGCCGCCGCTGGGGTCTTCATCTGGCCCGCCTGGGGCCTGGATAACACCATCCAGAGAGATATGCTCAAGCACAACGATTTTTCTCGTCATTGAGTTTCTTTCCCGACCTGATACCGCAGGTAAACCATGCCGTTGTGAAAGCGGCGTTCTTCCAACAGCTCTAACCCCAGGCGGAGGTGGTTCGGGAGCGCAGGTTTGCCGGCGCCTATCGAAACCGGCGCGAGGAAAAGCTGGCATTCATCAATCAACCCGGCCTGGAAGGCATGAGCGGCCAGGTTTGGCCCGCCGATGAGAACATCCTGCCGGACCGTCTTTTTCAATTGCCGGACGGCTTCGGGGTCGAAGACCCGCTCCATCCGCGTCTTGCGGGTAGATACCTTCTCCAGCGTTGTGGAGTAGACGATCTTATCGGCCGCCTGCCAGATCTCCGCAAAGTCTCGATAGACGGGGGCAAGAGCGGCTAAGGTAGGGTCCGTCTCCCAAACGATCATCATTTCATACATCCGGCGCCCATAGAGATGTGTGCCGGCGGGGCGTTCCAGGTTGTTGATGAAGCTGTGCACTTCCTCGTCTGGTTCCGCCCAGTCGAATTTCCCATCCATATCCTCGATGTAGCCATCGAGTGACGTAATTGCGGAATAAATCAGGCGAGCCATGCGCTAAATTTCCTTGCGGATAAACTTGACCCACCGGGCCTGTTGGTCAAATTCAACGACCCTCCAACCATTGTTGAGCCAGGCTGTGCGATGGCTCTGGATCTTGGGTTTGACATTGGTCCACCAGGTTTGCAATCTGGCTGCAGATTCTGGCAAAGCGGAGCCCAGAATTGCTTCGACCTGGTCAAAGGTTAATTCGATCTGGTTGGCGGTCATCGGCCGGTTGCGGAACCACGCCTCCAGGGGTAAATACTTTCGAAACTCCGGTTTTTTTGCCACAGTCCCTTCCTCCTGAGTTAACAAGGGTGATCGTTTTGACCATCGCCTTCATGGCTGATGCTGATGATCGGCAGCGTTGGGCATGCCGACTGCTCAAGCGGTGATCGAAGCGCGCTGTTTGTCAGCCACATCAATATCAGTATAGATTATTTGTTCTGATATTTCAAGAATTTGGATAAATATTATCTATTATGAGATTCAAAAAAACGCCGTCTTGCGGCCTTGAACCATAAAGATAGATTACTGCCGCAAAATCTTCTCCAGGGTTTTCCCTCTGGCTAACTCGTCAATTAACTTATCGAGGTAGCGTAGTTCTCGCATGATGGGGTCTTCGATGTTTTCCACCTGGACGCCGCAAACCTTGCCCTTGATCAAAACCCGCGCCGGATTGAGCTGTGGGGCTTCTGCAATGAAGGTTTCAACGTCTGTTTGCTTTTCCAGTTGGGCTTCGAACGCTTCCTGGCTGTATCCTGTTAGCCAGCGGATAATTTCATCTACTTCGGTTTTCGTGCGGCCTTTTCGCTCCGCCTTCGCGATATATTCGGGATAGACCCTTGCGAAACTCATGGTATAGATGCGGTGTTTTTTCATAATACAAATTGTACCCTCTATGTGGCAATTAAGGATCGAATTTCGCCGGGCCGTACCGGTCCAGGACGGTGCGGAAGATCAACGAGGAATGGCAAATCGGCAAAGTCTACTTATCTATTTATGGGATAGATTTTGATTCAAGCTCCCCGGCGAGGGGGACTGTGACGGTGGTCCTCCTTGTCTCAATCCCTTTATGGGATAGATTTTGATTCAAGTCAACCGGACGCGCGTAATCCGTCATACTACCAGGTGTTTCAATCCCTTTATGGGATAGATTTTGATTCAAGCTACCGTTGGTCTCTATGCCGACGGAAACACCGTTCTGTTTCAATCCCTTTATGGGATAGATTTTGATTCAAGCACTTTCGAAGCCCAAGCAGAAACTTTTCAGCATCAGGTTTCAATCCCTTTATGGGATAGATTTTGATTCAAGCCTGGTCGGTAGGCGCAGGCTGTACGAAGGTCAAGAACAGGTTTCAATCCCTTTATGGGATAGATTTTGATTCAAGCGTCTGCCGTCCAGGGCCGGGGTGGTCCCCTGCTCACGTTTCAATCCCTTTATGGGATAGATTTTGATTCAAGCACAGATCGGGTAAATCACGGCGGCAGTGCTCCCAAGTTTCAATCCCTTTATGGGATAGATTTTGATTCAAGCCGGGCCACTTTCCGACACCGGAAATCGAGGAAGAGGTTTCAATCCCTTTATGGGATAGATTTTGATTCAAGCCAACCCCGGGAATATCGTAACGCCGTGGCCGCGCGTTTCAATCCCTTTATGGGATAGATTTTGATTCAAGCTTGAGCCTGATACTGGGGTTGGTGCGGAGCTGCCTAGTTTCAATCCCTTTATGGGATAGATTTTGATTCAAGCCCGCCCGGGCCAACCATTTAAATCAAGCCGTACTCGTTTCAATCCCTTTATGGGATAGATTTTGATTCAAGCCACCACGATAGCACTACCCCGATCTAGGCAAACAGTTTCAATCCCTTTATGGGATAGATTTTGATTCAAGCGGTTGAGCGGACTGCGCGAAGGATTCAGCGAGTACGTTTCAATCCCTTTATGGGATAGATTTTGATTCAAGCGCTGTGCTTGTGACCCCAACTCCCCCTACCAGGATGTTTCAATCCCTTTATGGGATAGATTTTGATTCAAGCATCAGCCCAGATACTACGACAGTTAGACAATAACCGAGTTTCAATCCCTTTATGGGATAGATTTTGATTCAAGCCACACGTGTGGTTGTACAACGATGCGACCTGTAGGTTTCAATCCCTTTATGGGATAGATTTTGATTCAAGCTAAACGGCCTGGTAGTGGGCGCCGAACCGATCTTGTTTCAATCCCTTTATGGGATAGATTTTGATTCAAGCCCGAGCGGGCGCTGCTGGCCCGCAAACGTGAGCGAGTTTCAATCCCTTTATGGGATAGATTTTGATTCAAGCGACAACACGAGCTCAGCCTGATACCCCGGCGTTGGGTTTCAATCCCTTTATGGGATAGATTTTGATTCAAGCATGGAGCGCCGCCAGTACGGGCTGCTATTTATGGCGTTTCAATCCCTTTATGGGATAGATTTTGATTCAAGCTCGGGGGCATCCTTTTTGGCAGCGCCGATCATCCGTGTTTCAATCCCTTTATGGGATAGATTTTGATTCAAGCACGTGTGCTTCGACCGCGGCGACCAGGTGACGTGTGTTTCAATCCCTTTATGGGATAGATTTTGATTCAAGCGACCGGTGCTGCTGTTTCGCGGCTTACTCCCCGCATGTTTCAATCCCTTTATGGGATAGATTTTGATTCAAGCACGAGCACGCCCATGCCGACCACCACGCGCACCAGGTTTCAATCCCTTTATGGGATAGATTTTGATTCAAGCATACAGCGGCCAGCCGGGTACAGGCCCACAGCATGTTTCAATCCCTTTATGGGATAGATTTTGATTCAAGCTTAGAGCCTAAACTTGGTGAAGAGGCTGAACGGGTGGTTTCAATCCCTTTATGGGATAGATTTTGATTCAAGCCCAGGCCAGCAGGCCCCCGTCCAGGGCGGCCAGGCCGTTTCAATCCCTTTATGGGATAGATTTTGATTCAAGCGTGGGGCGCAATTTCCGGGAAACGATAAGCGCATGTTTCAATCCCTTTATGGGATAGATTTTGATTCAAGCCAGGTTCCACTGGGCGCGCCGGGGCTGCGTGGCAGGTTTCAATCCCTTTATGGGATAGATTTTGATTCAAGCCTCACATCTTCGGTATAGGTGCGGCCTGGCAGCAGGGTTTCAATCCCTTTATGGGATAGATTTTGATTCAAGCCTGGTGATGAGATGCGCCGCGCCATAGTCCGATGGAGTTTCAATCCCTTTATGGGATAGATTTTGATTCAAGCGTGGTACTGGCCGATAGCCGGCCATGCGCGAGACTGTTTCAATCCCTTTATGGGATAGATTTTGATTCAAGCGCGGAGATGGTCGTCCGCGGATTGTTGGAGCCGGTTGTTTCAATCCCTTTATGGGATAGATTTTGATTCAAGCCAGGTGATCCAGGACGTGCTGCGCGTCGGGCGGGGGGTTTCAATCCCTTTATGGGATAGATTTTGATTCAAGCCCGGCGGCGTGGGAGGCAGGGCAGTTCAACTACGAGTTTCAATCCCTTTATGGGATAGATTTTGATTCAAGCGGCGTGCTCGCGTACTTCAATTATCTCCCATTCAGGGTGGTTTTTCAAGGGAAAGTGGAGGAAAATCGGCTTAAGAGTTTTGAAAAACCGGCTGTAATGGGGATCAGAGGCCTGTTTTTTTCCATCCAAGCGCCGCCCGCGAGCGATCGGCTGGCAGCAGGTTTGGGAAGTGTAAGATAAAAAAGAATGTCGAGATATGGCGGCCTTCATGGTTATTTCCCGTAGATGTAGGGGGGGTACGCTGCGAGCGGCAGCCGGGTTTTTCCACCCCGCTGCGCCGCTCGCAGGCCTAGAAGCTAAACCATAAAATGTGTAACCTCCTGAGGAGCTGGAGAGCCAATGGTCTCAACCGCCTTCAGACACTCGGCACAGAGCGGATACAGGCGCAGGCTGTCTTCCTGAGGGTTGATCAGCTTTTCCAGCTTATGTTGCAGAGCCACCAACTGTTTATCAGTGAGAAACAGCTCGAATACACTGTACTGCGTCCATTGACCAAACCCACATAATACCTTATGGACCTTGGTCCGGCGGCGGTCAGAGGGAATATCATAGGCGACAAGATAGAAGGCACGTTTGGGAACAGCGCCAGCCATGTTTACCTCACTTTAAATGGGGGATAGGGATCGATCTCACCCAGCAGGTATTTGGCCATCAAGCGGGCCTGCAGTTCCAGACAGCGGCGGTAAGTGGCCTTATACCCAAAAACCGGGTGCACAATCTCGGTGCTCATGCGTTCCTCAAACTTGCCCAGAAAGGTGCGCCGCCCGGCGTCAGTCAGCCGCCAGGCGCCTAATTCAGCTTTGAAGTCGCCGCCATTTAGAATGTGGTTGTTAACCAGGGTTAGTACCGTCGAATCGACCACCGGAGCGCGAAATTCTTCCATCAGGTCGAGCGCCAGGGCAGGTTTGCTGTATTGAGCGGAATGCAAAAAGCCAACATAAGCATCCAACCCAACCGTTTGCAGTGCACCGGCTGCCTGGTGCAGTAACAGCGTATAGCCGTAAGAAAGCAGGGCGTTGACCGGGTCGCGCGGCGGACGGCGGTTGCGCTCTTCAAAGGTCAATGCCGGGTCGCCGCGCAGCAACCGGCCAAATACACCAAAGTAGCGGGCTGAGCCGCCGCCTTCCAGTCCCAGCAGACTGCCCCAGGTACTGCCGGCTTGCGGGCGGCTGGGATCGGCCGGCGGAGAGCCGTCACTTTCCAGTGCTTCTACCTGACCAATCAGCCCGTGCAGAGCCTCGGCTGCCTGGGTGATGGCATCATCGTTTAATTTGCGGTTGCTCCGCAGCAGCAGTGTGCGCTGGTTGGCCAGTTTACCTGCCACAAATGCTTTCGCCAGAGAGAGCGCGCGGGCGGGGTCATCGTGAGCGCGGAATTGGGCCAGCCGTAAGAGGCTGTTGCGCGAGTTGGGCGGCACGACCTGCCCGCGAAAGGCCCCGTAGGGCGAAAGGAAAGTGATCTGCGCATGCTGTTCCAGCAGGGAAGCCAGTGCCTGGGCCGTCACTGTACTATCGCCGACGATAACAACCTGGTCGACTTTAATCAATGGGATGCGGATTTTGCGCGCTTCGCGCTTCAATTCGCGGTTGGCGGGAATATCAATCAGCAGCGTGTCGCCGTCCTTTTTGACCAGCGAGTAAGGTTCCGTAACATAAAGTGCTGTCATTGCGTTCCTCATCATGAGCCGGTGTATCAAGATCTGATCAACAGGCACAGTTCCACCACACCAGCAGCTTCCCTGCGCCGGCGGCAATACGGTGTTATGGAACTGGCTAACGGCAGTCAGTCGCCCGGCTGGTGGATGCGAGCCGTGCGGCATGGTAGGCTGAGGCCTTTCAGCCGCCGCACTTCATTTGGCAGGCAGACGGGCTCCAGACTGCAGTCGCGGCATTTGCGCGGGTGATCGATGGGATCTGGCAAACGGCCCTGTTCGATCAATTCGCGGGCGCGCTGAACGGCAGCCAGGGTGCGCTCGCGCAGTTCAGCGGTGAATTCGACCATTTCCCGCCGCCGCGAACCGAAGTAAAAGACGGCTCCACGCGGCACGGGCTGGCCGCTGTGCTCTTCGAGGCACAGCGCCTGACCACACAACTGCACGTGATCGCTGATCCACTGCCCCATGCGCCCCTTTTTATATTCAATGGGATAAAGCCTTCCGTCTGGCGGTGATTCTTCCACCACATCCGCAAACCCAGCCAGCCCCAAGCGTTCCGACCAGACATACACCTGGCGGTGAACCAGCGTCTCCGCGTCCTTTTCCTGCCCGGGCTGGTGCGTGCTGTTGTGGATCAGCGTGCCCTCCAGTACATGAGCGTTGACTTCCATCTCACCCAGCACATGCATCAGGTAAAAACGGCGCTCACAGTAAGCGATCTGGTTGAGCATCGAGAGCGGCAGGTAGTCCATCTTAATCGTCCTCCAGATAGACGCGCGGAATGCGGCGGGCCTGGCCCATTCCCTGTGTCGTCTTGCGCCCGATACCGCAGTAGAAGGCCAGATCGGCCAGCAGGTTCAGCGCACGGGCCAGCGGAGCGTCACTTTCATCCATCAAGACATACTCGATCTGTCCCACCGCACCTAGCTGGGCCTTGTTTTTCAGGCGAAACGCCCGGGTTTGCAGGTTGAATGTCCCCGGAGCCAGCTTTTCCTGGCAGTAGCGGATGACGGTGGAGGCAGTGTCTTGGCCGGTGAGTGTCTGCCAGGCCCGGGCTAAATTGGCAAAAAGCAGGTCAGCAGTGGGCAGGGTGGAGACGCGCTGATCGCCTAACCCGAAAGCAGTAGGTGAAGCCAGTTCAAAAGCAATTTTGCGGGGAGCCGGTTGATCGAGGCGAGCTTGCAAGTCGCTCAGTTCAGCGCAGCCTGCCCACGGGTGACTGCCGGGCGTGGTATGGACTTCTGTGACCAGGAAGGGAATATCGCCCAGGTGCAGGGTAGGACGCGCCGGGCCAAATAACAGGCGCTCGATCACCAGATGAAACAGGCGCGGATCGAGCAGGGTCAGCCGCAGATGGCAGGTCTGCCCGGCCTGGACCGGCACAGCGGCAGTACTATCACGCGGGCGGGTGGGGGCGGGCAAGCCGCCCACCGTGCTCACGGTGAACGGCTTGCGCTGATCGGCATTATGCAGCCAGGTGGAGAGAGCGGGATCAACCGCCTGTACCAGGTTGAGGAAGGCTGCATGCCCGTATTGGCCCCCACCGTAAAGCAGGGTCCCACCTTCCAGCGCGATGAGATGAACGACCGAGGCATACAGATCAGGCATGCTGCGGCTCCCAGGTAAAGCGATACTGCATGCCGGCGGGCAGTGTAACTTTACGCCCACCAACATCCGCAAACCACCAATCTCCCCTTATACGGGCATTTTCTGCCAAACTGGATGGCGGCATGGAAATCAAATCAAATACGAGCAGGCTGCCGGGCGTATCCAGCGGATTAATGGGCAGGCTGGCGACCTGTTCCTGCTGGGTGAGGGGGCGCGCTTCGGCTGAGCCCAGGCATTCGACCAGGGCTTTGCTTCGCCATAAGCCCATGCGTACCCAGCGCGGCAGTTCCAGCGGCTCAGGAGATAGTACGGCAAATTCAAACTGGCTGCCGACTGCCACCTCTTTGGCGCGTCCGTAGCTGGGCAGGTTGAGTCTGCCCTTCTCCGATTTTGCGTGATAGGCGTTGTCGGCAAACTTGAAGGTGTTTAACTGGTAGCGCACGAGCACGCCGCGGGCCGGGGTCACATAGACCCTCTGCTGATTGAGCGGTCCCAATTCCTCGGCATAGCGCGGGACCTGCTGTGGTTGGAAATAAGGCGCAGTGGCAAGGCCCAGCGCATAGGTCAGGGCATAGTTGTGCAGGTGGCGCCCGGTCTCATACAAGCGGCCTGCCTCGCGCGTGGCATAAAACAGGTTTTCGTGAAAGGTCAAACGATACAAAGCGAGGCGCATGACGGCCTCCTACTTGCCCTTGCGTGCGGCTTTTTCGCCTGTCTTGGCACCCCAGGCTGCATGATAAGCGCGGCTGTCTTGGAAGGCGCTGGCTAACAGGCGTTTGATCCCTTCCTCGCTGTGCGTCTCAGCGGCCAGGGATTGCAGGTAAGCGGTGAGGGGTTCGGCCATCAGGAACGCATCAGCGCCCAGGCCGTCCTCAGCCAGCAATGCGGGGATGATGGTCTGGGCCGCCTGGAAGGCCGTCTGGGGATCGACCGGATCGGGTGGGTTAATCTTCTGGCTTTCCTGCAGGCAGTCGTACAGGCGTTGGGTAAAGCGCAGGTTCGAGAAGATCTCCCGGTCAGCCAGCACGATTGCCACGATTTGGTTGTCCATCCGCCCGGTGCGGGTAGTCTGTGCGCCGTAGCGCCGCGCCCGGCGGATATTTTCGACCACGTAGCGGAAGAGCGGGTAGGTCAGGTCGCGGATGGTGACCACCGAGGGAAAGATCACCTGCGGCTGGACGTGATCCTGCTCATTGATGCGGCTGGCGACCTGCCCGTTGCGGGTCATGGTGCCGTCTTCATACGGCGCGTTGAGGGTGAACGTCTCGTGCGACTGGTCGAAGCTGGTCAATGAGAAGGCGGTATCGGTAATCACCTTTGACTTCTCCGAACCGCTGTCGCCGATGGCAAAACCGTAGCTGATGCAGTCGGGGCACAGGGTGCAGAACTGCACGTTGTAGTCACAGATTGGCAGACCGTCCGTGCCGGTAATTTGTTTATCTCCGCCCGCATCTCCGCTGAGGAACCCATAGCGGCGGAGCAGTTCGCGCCCCACCAGGCGCTCGGGTGTGGACTGCTTGCGCTTGAAGATCGTCAGGCGCGTAAGCGGTGTGGCATCCTGCAGCCCGGCGCGAACGCGGGCGGTGTTCAGCTCGCCATCGGTCTGGAACAGCGTGTAGGAATCGGTCACACGCAGCATGATGATATGTGCATAGTAACCCATCGGTTTGCCGGGAACGGCTTTGGGGAACCAGTCGGTATTCAGCGTTTGCATGTTATCCTCCAATGTGCGTGATGTGAATGGTGTGTTTATTCGATTTCAGTTGAGTCTTCTTCTGCTTCCACCTGTTCGCGCTCGGCGCGGTCGCGGGCGGCTTCTTCCAGGTAGACCGCTTCACAGGCATTCTTGAGCAGATTGAGCTGTTTGCCGCGCAGGGCACTGCGGTCACCGCGGAAGGCCTGATAAAAAACATTGTTGACGAAATAGGCGGCGAACTGACGCATCGCTTCCTCACGGCTGGCGTGGTCACT
>Ga0101944_10001336_pt1 | contig 52806 bp, 61 predicted proteins | sample DewCreD2012metaG_FD_75245 | JGI IMG/M metagenome (GOLD analysis project Ga0101944, IMG submission 75245) | Hot spring sediment bacterial and archeal communities from British Columbia, Canada, to study Microbial Dark Matter (Phase II) - Dewar... ... | reverse complement strand
GCGCTAACAAGTGCCGAGTTTGAATCACCAAGGAAAAGAATAATCTTTGGTTCTATTTTTTTTCGTTTAAGTAAATAAATAAGTTCTTTTGATAAGTATGATAACTGTTCAAAATGATTAGAACTGTTTTTACCCGTCGCTAATGTAAAATCTGGTTTCCGGATTTTAAGTTGGTTAAAAAATATTTTGCTCAGCTCATCGTCATAATGCTGACCAGTATGAATCATAATATGTTCGAAATTCTGGTCTAATTTTTCGAACACTTTGCTCATCCGAATAAAATCCGGGCGGATTCCTGTTACAGTTACAATCTTCATATACACCAATATTTTCAGAGCGAAGGGCAAAATCTATACCATCCAAAAACTTCAATTTTTCCAAATTTTTTAGAAATAAATGTATGTATATAGAAGGTTGGCTAATATTATACAGTGGCGAAAGCTAACTTAAGAGGGGGGCAAGTAAGTCTTCAAATGCTTTTATTTTTTCCGATGCTTCTTTATTCAGTTTGTCTCTCTCATAATTAATTTGTTCTGTTAGATCTTTTATGTTCTTGCGGTACTGCGCAAGATTATTGTTATAATTTTCGAGTGTTACTTTCTCGCGATGTTCTGAATATATCTTTGCTTCATTTATAGCATCGGATTTCTGTTTTTTCAGCAGATTTATTTTTCTTAAAAGCTTTTGTTTTTCATCTGCTTTTTCTATAAGAACCATCGCACTAATAATTAATGAAATAAGTGTTCCTACAAAGAAACTAATTAATCCCCATTTAATTCCCGAGGTCACTAATCCGGAAAAGAATGCATTTAACCCGGAATGATCTTCACCTCCAGACCCGCTACTACCCGCAAATGCACCAATAAGCATCACAATAAAAGCAACAATAAAGTTATTGCTCATATTTACAGAAAATGATCTTTGGGGATTATATTTTTCCATAAATGGAATATTTTCAATCTTTTCTTCAACCAACTTAATTTGAACGTTGTAATTATCCTCAATACTTTCCAAAGTCTTTGCAAGATTATCCTTGGACTTAACCTTAAATTTTTCTATTTCATTCAAAGTATGGTTTTCGGCGCTCTGGTTTTCTTCTAATATTCGTTTATAGTGACTTAACTTTTCATTAATATCACTATCAAGTGTTTCCTTAAGTTTTCCAATTATATTTTGAATTATTTCATGAAACTTGTTTTCAAATTCATTAGCTAAACCAGTTATAAAAATATTGCGGGAATCTTTGTAATTAATGGATATTTTTTCCAGCATAGTTATGCTGTTTGTAATATCAGTATTTAGATAGCTTTGAATATTTTTTTTCTTCAGTTCTGTACATTTTTGAAAAAGTAGGTCAAGAGAATTTTTATTTGTTGCGCCCTTCAGGTGAATAACTTTTTCTATTGTTTCTGAAGCTGGCCAAAAATCTAATTCATAGAAAACGTTTTGGAAAAACCCGGTTTTTATGAAAAAGTTAAACATACCAAAGTTATTTAGTTTCATCGAAAGGATAAGACGATTAAAGTCATAATCAAGAATTTCATTAAGGTAAGACTCCGCTATACTATGGTTACCCAGTTTCACTTCTGCCAATGCAGAATATAATTTTGCGGTAACACCACATTTTTTAATTTCAAGAGCATTTCTGAAAGTTATGTTTGCAAGGTCAATTGCATTATCTCTTAAATGGGCAAATCCGATATATAAAGTTATAATGTAACTTAATTCATTTTTGATGTTATCTGCTAAGCGGGAAGAATTTGCAATCTCTTTAGCTGTTTCAAATAAATTAAGCACTTTAGATAGATTAAAAACACCCGGTTTCGCTAAATAGATTATTCCATTAATAATGTATTTAAAGAAATTTTGTTTATAAACGTCGCGTTCAACAAGATTTATAACATTATTAGCATAATATTCTTTTTCATTCTTTAGTTTTGTTGTTGCCCACTTTATAAAGTTTTCTTTAATAGCTTTATATATCTCTACATTTTTCGCTCTTAGAAAATTAGTTTTCATATAATCTTCTATTTGGAGCATCAGCCAAGAATCATATATCCAATAAACAGATGGATTTGATTTAGGAATAAATATCTCTTTGTATTCTTCGGGAATTTCAAGTGAGGATAGTTTTGTACAATCTTTAACATATGTTATGTAATCAAATTCACTTCTAGAATTTACTTCAAAGAAATCCTTGCCTAACTTAATTAAGCGCGAATAATCAATCTCGTTTTCCAAGTCTACAGGTTTATATTGATCTATGAAATTAATCATAGTATCTCCAAAGCTGTATTACTTTTGTTTCCGTTTATTTTAGGAAAAGAAATTTTCACTTCTGTTCCTTTATTTTTTTCGCTGCTTATTTCAAAATTACCCCCGAGTAATTTTGTTAGTTTATATGCAACGGTCAGCCCTAAACCAACCCCTTCGTAAGGTCTTGTATATCCTTCAACTTCTTGAGTAAATGGCGCTAAAAGCCGTTCGGTTTGAGATTTATCAAAACCGATCCCGGTATCAGTGATATAAATGCAAACATTATTGTCAATTTCTTTTGTAGAGATCGATACATATCCTTTGGAAGTGTATTTAATTGAATTATCAATCAACACATCAATTATTCTTTCTAATTTTACCCAGTCTATTTCAATAAACAATTCCGACGAACATAAATCCAATTTAAACTCAACATTCTTCTTTTGTGCATCGAGTAACCTTTTATTATAAATCTTATTCAGAACCTGATTACAGTTTAACTCTACTTTTTCGATTTCGACTTCACCGGCTTCTATTTGAGACACTTCTACAAGATTTGTAAATAAGTTTAGTGCTCGACCCATTACTTCTTTCATTGCAGAGGTTAATTCCTGAAGCGATTCATAATCTTGATTAGCTATACAATCATCTATTATGTCTGAGTAACCAATTAAACCATTATAAGGAGTTCTAATTTCATGTGATATGTTCGCAAGAAAATCGGACTTCATTTTATTGAGTTGCAATTCCTTCTTATAATTTTTTTCAAGTTGTTCCTTATATCTGCTTTCCTCTGTAATATCTTTCATCGTAACTATATATATAATGCTTTCAGAATCATCGGTTGTCGTGCTAGTCAACTTGCATAAAAATATTCTTTCTTTATTATCAGAATACCTGAATTCATATATACCTTTACCAAACTTTTTTAGCTCTTCTATTGATTCACTGATTGTAACAATTAAATTTTCCGGCAATAAATTTTGAATTGGCAACAGAAAATTATTCGCTTTTTCCAGTTCGAAATACTTACAGAAATTGTCGTTAGCATTTTCAAAAAGCAGTTGCGAATTAGATTGCTTCAAGATGAGTAGCAGGTCTGAAATGTTTTCAATAATAAGTTTTTGTTTTCGCTCTGAACTTTCAATAATCTTATTTTGCTTTATATGTTCCGTTAAATTGACAGCGCTAAGAATAAGGAATACATCCAGATTATCATCTAAAACAAACGGATTGAGTGTGAATTCCCAGTATTCAATATTTTTATTTCTTTTTACAGAGAGAATTTTTTTCCACGCAGTGTTGTTTTCAACTGCTTTCTTAAATTCCTCAAACTCATCAAATTGCAATACTTCATAAAACAGATCCTGGATTGCGCTATGATATAATGTATCGATTTCTTTTGAGAAGATTTCTTCGAAAGAACGTGTTACATATACGATTTTCTTTTCGACATTAGTAATAAGGATCGGCACTCCACCATAATCTAATGCATTATGTAGTGCATTAATCTTCCTTTCAATTGCTATCCTGTTTTCCAAAGATTCTATTGAAATAAATAACAACTCGATTGAATCGATAAAAATTCTTTCAATAGTTACTTTATAAGGATAACTCTCCTGTTTGGAAGGTAATTTGATCGTTACTTCTGAAGATAGGTTTAAGTATTTTTTTTGAGTGAACCCTTTAATCAGGTATAAAAGCTCGGAGGTTGGATTTAACCTATTAAAACTATCACCTACACTAAGCAAAAAAGATTTTGAAAAACTATCATTACAAAAAATGATATCAAGATTAATGTTGGCAACTGCCACCAATCTATTTGTAGGCAATTCTTTATATTCTCCTAACACTGAATAAGTGCCGGAGGAATTGTTACTATAATCAAACCAATTTTGCATCTAGTCTTCTAATCAATATTTATGCTTTTGACTATTAAACCCTCGTCTCCAAAAGCATTGTTATTTAGTGGTTTATATGAAATATATTTTTCCAAAAATTTTAAAAAGCAATTATTTATTTGAGTAAGCTCGTTTTGAATTTCCTTTTTCAAATCGTAAAGAAGAGCTTCAATTAAGCCGGTATCAGTAAGAGTACTGGGTTTTTTAAACCGTGGTGATTCAAACAAATTAAAGAATTTATTTAATCCATACATTCTTATATGTGTAACAATTTCACTATTAATCGCTTTGAAAGGTATAGAGAAAAAACCGGTTACTGTTACGTCATAAGCAAATCGATTAACTTTTCTTGAAATTTTATATTCGACTTGTGGATGCTGATTTAACTCAAAAAGATAAAATATGGCTTCGAAATTTATTCCATCTAATTCAAAATGAATTTGAATTTTGTCGGAATCTTTATTCAGTTTTTTTATTTTCCAACCAAAACTTGCTAATAGCGAGGTTGCCGGTGAAATATATAACGTATCGTTAGCAGAAGTAGCAGTAAATTGGTATCCGCTTACCTTTTTATAGTATTTAGGATTACCGGTTGATTTCTTGTAATCCGAACCTGGGTTAATATTTACAACTTTTTCTAACATCGCTTCTCCTCCCTGTATTATCGAAGGAAAAGCGAAGTTTTTTACCCTATTCGGTTTTTAACATCCGGTTATTATCAATATAATCAACCATTTGTGGGTTTTGAAGATGAATTAGTTCCTGAACAAACTTCCTGATTCTTTCCGTCGATTCCTTAATTATTTTCAAATCTTCAGAAATTTTGGCTGCCTCAGTAGGACTTAAATCATTTTCTATTCCTTGAATAGAAAGCGAAAGACTGCTCAAAGGATTATTAATTTTATGTCCAATTGTGCAAGCCATTTCTATAACAGCTTTATTATGCTCAATATTTCTAAGTTCACTTTGTAGGTTGTAAATTCTAACACCTGACCTGATCCGCGCTAACAATTCCTGATTTTCAATAGGTTTTACTAGAAAATCGTCTGCACCAATATCTAAACCCATCACCCTATCTTTTAGTGATGATCGTGCAGTTAGAATTATATAAAAAATTGATTTATATTTTTCGTCACTTTTAAGAATATTACAAAGCGCAATACCATCAAGGACCGGCATGGTCCAGTCTGCCAAAATTACCTTTGGCTCAAATCTTTTTAAGATTTCTAATGCTTCCTCCCCATTAACCGCCATTTCAACCTGATAGTTATTTCTAGTTAATAACTTTTCCAAGATGAAACGGGTATCTTTTTCGTCCTCAACTATAAGGACCCTATCTTTTAGTTCTGACATATGAGGTTATCCACTTTTTCTATTAGTTTATCGAAATTAACAATTGGTTTCAGCATATAATCATCAGCATAGCCCTCTTTCAGAAGTTCATCAGCAAAATAATTTGTTGAATATGCTGTTATAACCAGAATCGGTATATTTAATTTATAAAAATTTTGTTTAATATACTTAGCAAGTTCTACTCCGTCTATAGCTTTTGAATTTAAAAACGTGTTTTTGAGATTGAGGTCAACTATTAAAAGACTAATTTTTCCGCTTACAATCAGATCAACAATTTCTTCCCCGTTTTCCGTTATAATATAGTTATATCCAAGTCTCTTAAAAAGTACTTTGTAAAATTCCTGAAGCATCGGGTCATCTTCAACAATTAATATTTTCTTTTCATCATTCATTGCTGGTATATTTAACAGTTATGCTAATGCGTCTGTTTAGAAAACTAAACGGATCGCTTGGATCGCGAAGTCGTGTGTCTGCAAATCCACGAACCTCATCTATTTGTTTTTCGGAAACTCCACCTGAAACCATAGCACGTTTAGCTGAATTAGCGCGATCCGTGCTCAGTTCAAAATTCGAATATCCGCTACCATCATTTTTATATTGTCTCGAATCTGTATGTCCTTCTATAATAATTTTGTTCGGCAACTTTGATAATTCTTTTCCAACAGTTTGAATTAACTTTTTAGCATCAGCTTTTAGTTCAGATGTACCGACTTCAAAAAAGACATCCCTTTCCGAATCCACAAGCTCAATACGAAGTCCTTCTTTAACAATTTCTACTCTAACCTGATCTGAAATATTCATTAATTCAGTATCATTCCCCAAATCTTCTTTCAATTTTTCACCCATTTTTTCAAGCTCGGCTTTTTCCGCTTCTTTTCTTCTTATCTCTTCTTCCACATTAAGATCTATCAATTGCGAGTTTTTGCCATCAAGAATACTTTGCCCTTTGGTAGAAAATCCAACCGGGTCTTTAAAGTAACCAGCAACGGCTTCTTTAACTTCTTCGCTTTGACCTAACACCCACAGAACTATAAAGAGAGCCATCATAGCAGTAACAAAATCCGCATAAGCAACTTTCCATGCACCGCCATGGTGTCCGCCATGAACCTTTTTAATTTTTTTTATTATTGGGGCTTGATCTAACTGTCCGCCTCCGAGGGAGTTATCATTATTTGAAGCTTGGTTTGACACTTACTTTTTCCCCCTAAGTGCGGTTTCAAGTTCAGTGAATGAAGGTCTTTCATCGGAGAAAATAACACGTCTTGCCATCTCGGCAGCAACAAGAGGAGGATTCCCTTTTGCAAAACCAAGAATAAATGTTTTAATTATTTGAAGGTCCTGAACCTTTTCTTCTACTATATGATGTAAATTGCTTGCAATCGGATTTACAAAACCATAACTAAGTAAAACTCCTAAGAATGTACCAACAAGAGCGGCAGCAACGTGATGTCCGACTGCTTCCGCACCTTGATTAATTGAGCCCATTGTTACAATAATTCCAAGAACAGCGGCGACAATTCCAAGTCCGGGAAGTGAATCACCAACTTTACCGATTGTTTCCGAAATCGGTCTGTTTTCTGCTTGAAATGTTTCAATCTCTGTATCCATTAAGTTTTCCATATCATGCGGTGGAACGGTACCGGCAAGCATAACTTTCATTGTATCGCAGAAAAAATTTTTTTTCATTTCATCATGAATCAACATTTTACTTTTTGAAAGGATCTCGCTCTCTTCCGGTTTTTCAATATGCTTTTCAATTGTAAGCAACCCTTCTCTTTGAGCTGTTAGAAAAAGAGTGTTAATTGCTCTTAACATTTCAATGTAATCTTCTTTTGTGTTTTTATGGCTTTTAAAGATTTGAGTTATTTGGGACATTATTTTTTTAATAAGAGCCGGTGGTGACGAAATTAAAAGACTACCAATAGCTGCTCCACCTATTGTAACAAATTCTGAAATTTGGATGAGGAGGACAAGGTTACCTCCCGCCATTGTAAATCCGGCAACAACACCAACTATGACTACAACAATCCCTATAATTGCAAACATTTTTTACCTATTTCGAGTTAAGGATTTCCACAACTTCAAATTCACTGTTTAACAATTCGCATTTGCCCTCGATATCTTTCCAATCAATATCGACACGCGAAAGATTAGTTTCTATTTCATTGCACAAATCTGATATTTTAGTAAATCCGATCATTCCGCTGGAACCTTTGAGTTCATGCGCAATGGTTAATAATAGCTCTACATTCCGGAAGATCAACGCTTCTTTAATTGTTCCTTTCTTTTGTGGTAAGGTGTTAAAGAAATATTTTTTCAGTTGATTAGTTATTTCTTCTTTTTCAACTTCGGTTAAATAACGTGCTCTTTTGGCATTATGAAGGAAATCTTTTCCGAGGACGTCATTAATAGCTTTAATTAGTATCTCTTTGCTCAATGGTTTTGACAACACTTTTGCAGCACCAGATTGCATTGCAGCAATTACATTATTTTTATCTGTATGACCACTAATTACAATTACCGGAATATATTTCACTCCATCAAGAATTCTAATTACCTTCAGCATACGTAAACCATCAAGGTTAGGCATCATCAAATCCAGAAAAATTAATTTGGGTTTATGCTCAATTGCTTTTTGAATCCCTTCCAATCCATCGCTGCAAGTAATTACTTCCAGATCATAGTCGCTTAAAAAATTTTTCAATGATGTTCTGATTATATCAGAATCATCAATAACTAAAATTGTTATCTTATCGTTATAAAAATCTGACATTACAAAACCTTTTTAATTTTATACTTAGATAAATCAATTTTAGAATCCGAGATTGATTGAGAAGCATTGATAGTATTTTGTTTAACCTTATCATATACCTCACCCCGGAAAATTTGAACATTTGACGGGGCATCAATTCCAATCTTTATTTGATTATCGGAGATTGAAAGGATTTTTATAGTTATGTCACTACCGATTCTAATTTCTTCTTCTATTTTTCTTGTTAGTATTAGCATGGCTCTACTCGGTAAATAATTTATAGTATAAAGAGTAATTATCTTTGTCCAAAATAGTTTGATACGCAGTTTTATTATCTTGATTAATAAAAATTGGGGCTTTCATATTTATTGTAATCTGCAGCGGATCGGGGTTCAGAGTAACAATTCCAAAAGCTTCATGGTTTTCAACCTGAGGATAATTTTCATCAATAACTCTTAACCCGAAGAGAGCAAAAACAATTTCGGGTCTTTCAATTGAGTTAAGCCAATAGAAAACGCCGTCGTCCGGTTTAATCAGTACGAATTTTTTAAGTTCTTCGAACCCGAAAGGACCCTCGTTAAAATTAATAATAAGGTCGTCAGGGAATTCAATTTCGCCGAATTTTTGTGTGTTGATTTTCATAGTACTCACTTTTTTAGTATTACAATATCTACTCTTCTATTTAACGATCTCGACTGAGGAGTATCGTTTGGTGCAATTGGTCGGTATTCTGCATACCCAACCACAGAAACTTTATCTGCAGAAATTCCTTCTTGTTGAATTAGATAATAGGCAGTGCTTAATGCTCTATCAACCGATAGATGCCAGTTAGACGGATACTGAGGAGTGTTAATAGGAATATTATCAGTATGCCCTTCTATTCTTATATCGTTTGGTAATGTTCTGATTACATCAGCGAGTCGATTTAAAACAGTTTTAGAATTTTCGTTTAATGTAGCTCTACCTGGCGGGAAAAGAATGTCATCAAGAATATGAATAGTTACACCTCTTTCATTCTCTTCCAATCTAATTGAGTTTTCATAATTATATCTTTCAACAAGACGGTATAAATCTTCTGCAAGTTTATCGCTTGGTTTTGGAATTATACTGGATGATGAGTTTAACACATTACCTGAACTTTCATTACCAAAAATATTTCCCAAAGCGGAAACTACACCTTTATATTTATTTACATCAATATTCGACATAGCATATAAAATTATAAATAAACCTAACAACAAAGTAATTAAGTCAGCATAGGTAATCAGATACCTATCTTTATCTCCGTCTTCATGAAAATGATTTTCTTCGGAATCTACGGGTTTAACTTTCTTAACTGAACTTTTTGCGGAAGCATTCCTAATAATCGGGCCTTCATTACCGAAGGAATCTCTCCGCTCTGAAGAGTTAGAACCCCCTCCAAAGAAATCTCCATCAAATTTTTTTCCTCTAAATGACATTTTTTTAACCTATCTCCAATAGGTAACCATATAATATTTGCACTAAATACACCCCACAGAGTTGCAATAAAAGCAGTAGCAATGTTTTTAATTAAAGAATTAGGGTCCGCTCCGGCATTAGCTAAAGTCATAATCAAACCCATAACCGTTCCAATAATTCCCATAGTAGGTGCATAACCACCCATTTTTGTAAATATGAAAATATTTGAGTAGTGTCTTTCTTGCATTGCTTTCATTTCTAGTTGTGCAAGATTGTACAACGACTCTGCATCCGTTCCATCCATAACATACTTCACCATTTTTTTAGGGAAGTAATGACCAAATTTATTAAGGTCTTTTTCAATTGAGAGAAGACCTTCGTTTCTTGCTTTGATAGCCAGTTCTACAAATACATCAACAATTCTTACCATGTCGAATTGACGCGGAAAGTAAGCAAGTTTAATAAGTGTAAGAACATCCTTAAATTTATCAAGTCCAAAGCCAATAATTACTGCGGCAAATGTGCCACCAAAAACAATTATCAAAGAAGATAAAATAAAAAGAGCTTTTACAGAGCCACCTTCTAAAATAAAGGCTCCGAAAATTGAAAAAATTCCTAATCCAAGTCCTAAAAGTGTTCCAGACTTCTTAATCATAGATAATCTAAAAGTGATTTTGGTAAAATTGTTGCTGCTAACTTATAAGAAAGTTGTAATACATAATCCTGATATTGAAGATCAACAATAAGTTTAGCTGGATCGATATCTTGTCTTTTCGACAGTAATTCTTTTGTGTTCATTAACTGATTATCCAGCAAAGAATTTATGTCGTCTAAACGATTTATTTTTTCTCCATTCAAGGATTGCAAGTTTACTAAAGAATCATAAGCATTTTTTAACCTTTGCTGAAGATTGCTATCAGGCACAGAATTAGATTCCAGTGTATCAAGAATGTCGTTCAAAGTATCAATCAAACCTGTTGTTTCAATTTTGTTACCAGTAATATTTATTGTGTCTTTAATATTCTGAGTGATTTGGACTTTAATTTCTCCGGTAACATTAGTTGCATTTCTTACAGCTCTTCCGTTTACATCAATAGACCAAGGAGTATCGCTAAAATCGGTACCGCCGAACAGATACATGTCATTTCGTTTTTCATTCAAACTATCTACAATAGCGCGTAAGGATAATTTAATCGATTGAGTAACGGTAGCAAGATTTTTACTATTCATTTCGTTATCTGCATACGTAAGCTGACCGATAATTTTTTGTGTTTCTCCGGCAATGTTTTCAATAGAATCCATTGTAATACTGAGATAATCTTTAGCATAAGCAATATTCTTCTGAAAAGTTTCTATCTTCTTAATGTTAGCGTCAAGTTTTATAGCTTCTAAAGAATCACCAACATTATCAGTTAGTTTCTCTAACTTAGTATTGTTGGTAATCTGACTTTGCATTTTCAGTTTTTTCTCATTAATCCTATTTTGATTATAGAGATATCGTTCCGATAATAAATTTTCTGTAACTCTCATAATTACACCAATTGAATAATTGTTTCCATCATATCGTTAACTACTTTAATTAGTTTAGCAGCAGCTTCATATGATCTTTGATATTTAATAACATTTGTCATTTCTTCATCAATCGAAACACCTGAGTAAGATGATTTTTGATTTTTAAGTTGCTGAATTACCAGACCATTGGATTCAATTCTGTTATCACTTACAACTTTATCTACTCCAAAAGTATTCAAAAGACTTGAGTAACTATCGAGTATAGATTGATTGTCCAACTCAGGTAACTTTAGGTCGCTTAACGAAGCAATAAGATTTGCAATGTTACCGTTACCATCGTTATTTGCTACACTTGAAATGGCAATGTTTTTGGGATTGTTAACAATATCTTCATTAATTCTAATCTGACCGTTTACAAATGCGTTCACAACATTTCCATTTGTATCAAGCGTACCAAAGAATGGTATTCCTGTATAAGAATTACCGTTTTGCGTAAGAGTAAAGCCTTGCATGTGAAATTCATTGACCTTATTAACAAAAACATTAGCAAGGTTTTCTAATTTATTTCTATACTCCGGAATTTTATTTGAATAAAGATCAGTCGCTGTAAAGAGTTCGCCACCATTCAGAATTGCAATAGCATTTTTATCAGTCTTGGATACAATTCTCATTTTATTATTAACGAAAGAGACTTCGAACTCTGTGTAAACATTTTGATCAGCACCTTGAACACCACCAACATTTATGATAGCCGCACCAAATTCATTGTAATTGACTGTAATATTTGCCAAGCCACTTAATTTATCAATGATAGCATCGCGTTGATCTTTCAATTCACTTGCTTTAATTCCTCTTGCTTCGGATTCATAGATTCTATGGTTTAGTTCAGCTATTTCTTTAAGGTATTCATTCATTTGGTTAGTCTTTGAGACTGCTTCTTTCTGAAGAACTGACTGAAGACTTGAGAACCCTTCAAAAATTTCTGAAAATCTTTCGCTTAATCTTTGAGCATTTTGGATAACCTGAGACCTTAATTGAATAGAATTTGGATTTGATGCTAATTGCGACCATGAGTTAAAAAACTGAGTCATATAAGAGCTTAAGCCGATATCGGACGGTTCAGCAATAACACTTTCTATTTGTTGAAGCAATTCAGATCTTTTTTCTGCATCGGAAAGAGAAGATTGATATTTTCTCAACTGACTATCAAGAAGATCATTTTTAATACGAATAACATCCTGAATTTTTACTCCCATACCAATACCGGCTTGGGTTTCTTCGGTAGCAAAAACGGTTTTTTGTCTGGAGTAATCCGGATTACCGGCATTGGAAATGTTTTGTGAAGTTACATCCATAGCGCGTTGATACGCCGCCATAGTTCTAACCGATATGTCTAATAATCTTCCGATACCCATTTTATACTCTCTTATTAACTAATTTTCGTCTGCCGTGTCCCAGGATTGAAATCATCCTTTCTTTAATAATATTTCTCGATACATCTACCAGAACAGATAACTGAGAATTCAAGTGTGCTATTCGTAATGCTTTTTCTCTTAATTCATTTCGGATTTTTTCGATCTTCTTTGTTTCACTTCCAAACAGATTTTTGTTAGCGGTATAAAGTTCGTCAAATGAATAGTTTTTTACCGGGAGCGAATTTTGTTCGGAAAAACTTTTAATCAGTTCCTTTCTCTTCCTTTCTTCAAGTTCAATGCTCTGAAGAACTTTCTGTTCATATTTAATAGCAGCTTCTAACATATTATAATTATCAGCTATAATTGCTTCTTTCTTTTTTACAAGAGCATCTATCAGAAGATCGAAGTTTTTTTCTTGTTCTGATATCGATTGAATTAAATTTTGTAATGTCATGATTCATTCTCTCTAAAATGATTCAAATAACCTAAGACTTTAGCTATATAGTTCTTAGTTTCATCAAACGGCGGCACACCATTAAATTTTTCAACATTTTGAGGACCGGCATTATATGCTGCCAGGGCAAGATTCAAATCCCCATTATATTGTCGAAGCATTTTGGCTAAATATTTAGTACCGCCGTAGATATTTTGTTTGGGATCAAAAACATTTTTTACACCCATATCCGAAGCTGTAGAATCAATTAATTGCATTAAACCCTTTGCCTTTGCAGACGAAACTGCTTTATGATTTGCAGCCGATTCGGTCATAATTACAGATTTAATAACATCTTTATCTAAACCAAATTCTTTTGAAGCCTTTTCTATAAGATCTTCGAACTTATTTAGTCTTTTCAAGGCTTCATTGCTCGGTTTAACTTTAACCGGAGATGATTCTGAGTCAATCTTTATCTCAACAGGTTTAGACTCCGGCTTGATTTTCAGTGAACTCATCTCCTCGCCGGTTACTTTTTTATAGATTGCTTCAGCTATGCCGAGATTTTTGCTTTTTGCAATTTGAGTTGCTATCTGTTGCTCAAAAATTGTATCGAACATATCATTGCCATAACCTTCTTCACCCAGCATTCCACCGGTAGTTTTATTCATCGACCGTAGCATCATAGCAGTAAGCAAACTTTCAAATTCATTTGCTGCTTTTGCAATCTTTGCTTTTTGTTTATTATCATAACGGGATTTTACTTCCGTCATTTGCGAAAGATGCTTATCCGTATTACTTATTTTTAGTGCGATCTCTTTCATATTACATTATTACTAATTCTGCTATTAAAGCTCCGGCTTCTTTTAATGCCTGAAAAATTGAAATAATATCTCTTGGAGAAACCTTTAATGAATTTAGTGCAGCAGCAACTTCCTGCACATTTGTTGCTCCCTGTATAGCAACAGTATTTGTTGAATCCTGATAAGCACTCGGTATAAGATTATTAAATAAAACTGTGTTCCCTCTCCCAAAAGCATTGGGTTGAGAAATTGTAGGATAAGAACGAATCTGTATATTCAAGCTGCCATGGGTTATACTAACAGGTAAAATTTTAACATTATTACCAGCTACAACGGTACCTGTTCTTTCATTAAGAACTACTTTTGCAATCTTATCAACCTGGATTTCAAGATTTTCTAATTCTGCCAAAAATGCAACGATATTATTCTGACGATCCGTAGGAACAGTGACAATTATTTCAGCAGCATCAACTGCTTTTGCAGAATTTTCACCATACTTTGTTCTGATTGCAGTCATAATATTACTGGATGTTGTCATATCCGGATCTTTAAGAAATATTGCCACCTCATCAAATGAGTTATGTTCAAGATTAATTGGTTCTTTCAGAGATCCACCACGTGGTATTCTACCGGCAAGTGAATGATTGCGTGAGATCCGGTTTCCGGTTGGTGTGTTCACATCGTATCCGCCAACAGAAATTGGACCCTGAGCAAATCCGTAAACACGACCATTTATTCCTGAAAGAGGAGTCATTAATAAAGTTCCGCCTTGAAGACTTGTCGCATCACCCATAGAAGAAACAACCACATCAAATTCGGCACCGGCTTTTAAGCTTGAGTTTAAAGTTGCTGTTACAATTACTGCTGCAACATTTTTTGTTTTTAAGTCAGTCTGCGGAACAGTAATACCAAATCTTTTAAGCATACTTGCAACAGATTGAATAGTAAAAGAGGAACGATAACTATCACCTGTTCCAGCTAAACCGACAACTAAACCGTATCCAATAATTTGTTCTGTTCCTGAACCGTTGAGGTATGCAACGTCTTTAATTCTCTGTGCAGTTATTGCGTTAGAGAAAATCAATAAGAATAAAAGAAACCCAAATACTTTGCTTTTCATATTGTTACCTAAAAAATCCAATGGAAAAATTTTGTTAACCAACCTGGTTTTTGCGAACTATCAATAATTCCACTTCCTTCGAATGTAATTTCAGCATCTGAAATGTTGTAAGAAAGAACAGAATTATCAGCTCCTATATCACTTGGTCTTACAACACCTTTTATATAAACCAATTGTTCTTCACCATTTATTACGATTCTTCTGCTCCCTTTTATCAATAGATTACCATTTGCTAAAACAGAATCTACTGTCGCACTAATTTTGGTTCTTACAACGCCGGTTGTTTTTGTTGAACCGGAGCCGCTGAAATTATTACCGCTACTAACATTAGCATCAACTTTAGGAAGAGCTGTTTTATCTACACCTCCTGATAATCCGAAAGAGAGGTCGCTGCTTCTTCCGGCAGAGGTTTCGGAATTGTTAGTTGCCTGAGAAGATTCCATTACAATAATTGTTACTGCATCTCCCCTCTGATTAGCTTTATTATCAGAGAATAAAGAGAAAGCAGCATTTCTTCTCATATCCTGAGCGTTAATAAATGTAGTAACCAAAACACAACTCATTAAAAAATATTTTTTCATAACACTACTCAATTAATAAAACATTATACTTGTCTATTATTTTAGCTGTGAAAATTTTTTTCTGATCCGAAAGAACTCTGATTATATCTCCAATGTTACCCTTCTCCCTAGAGGTAACTTCTGTAGTAATATCAACTCCATTTCTTCCGGCGTGAAGAATCAATCTATCATTTGGTAATATATCTGGCATTTTTTCTATCATTTCACTTACTAAAATCATCCCTTCCTTAATTCTGACTTTGCTTCTGCACGGAACCGGCAATTGATCATCAGAGGACAATGCACCATTAAGAAGAGTAACATCCTTCAATTCTTTCCTGAACTGGGATACAGAAATCATTTCATCTTTTTGAATTTCCTGAGCTGCAACTAAAACAGTTTTGAAAAGTTTTACTCTTACTGTAATAAAGGAATTGCTTTGGCTTTTATTTCTCGATATTAATAAGACAGGTACATATAACAGGTTCTTATTTAATCGTAATTCTCTTTCTTCATCAACAAAAATTTTTGAGTTCGGACTTAATTTGTCTGTAATCTGAAATTCAAACTTTTCATAAGAAGAAAAAGTCTTAGCAAGATATTTCTGTAAATCCGATTCAAATCCAGAATTGCCGAAAACTGTATTCAATATGAAAAGCAAAGCAACAATCACTTTAATTAACCTCTTTTAAGATTATTTGCCATAGTCATCATTTCTTCAACTGTTTTCACAGTTTTAGAATTAATTTCATAAGCTCGTTGAGCAGCAATCATAGAGATCATTTCTTCAACAATATCAACATTAGAAGATTCAAGATAACCTTGATGAATTTCACCAAAACCCTGGCTGCCGGGAGCTCCTAAAATGGGTTGACCGGATGACGGAGATTCTACATATAAGTTATCGCCAATTGCAATCAATCCACCATTATTCATAAATCTTGCTAATTCAATTGTGCCGAGCGGAACTCTCGACTGATCGTTGTTAATTGCTTCAACAGCACCATCTTTACCGATTGATATTCCAACTACATCAGAATTCAAAGTAAAATCAGGTTCAAGAACATACCCGCTTGCAGTAACTAATTTACCTTCAGCATTAACTTTGAACGAACCATCTCTTGTGTAAGCAAAAGTGCCATCACTTCTTCTAACCTGAAAAAATCCTTCGCCCTGAATTGCCAGATCAAAAGGATTATTTGTTGGTGTGATATCACCTTGCTTAAAAATCTTTGCTGCTGAAGAAGGTTTAACACCATTACCGACCTGAATTTTATTGTTTGTATTTTCGTAAACACCGGGTGTTGAGGTTGATAAAGGGTTAATGTTTACTTCCTGATACATTAAATCCTGAAACTCGGCTTTATTCTTTTTAAATCCGGTTGTGCTAATGTTAGCAATGTTATTCGAAATAACCTCGATATTAATTTGCTGAGCATACATGCCCGATGCAGCTGTTCTTAATGCTCTTGTTGGCATTTATTACCTCATTATTAAGTTTTTCCAATTTGATTTGCCATATCTAACGACTGATCCAATGCAGCGATTATCTTCTGAGAAGTTTCGTAAGCTTTATTCATCTGAATCATCGATTCCATTTCCAAAATTGGATTTGTGTTAGATTGCTCAAGATAACCCTGAGAAATTTTATAATCAGTTTCTTTTGCAGTGGAATAATCTTCTGGTAAAATAAAGTTTGATCCACCGCTCCTTTGAAGATTTTCCGGTTCATCAACTTTCAGTATTAATAAAGTATCTATTATTTCTTCACCGATCTTTATTTCACCAGAACTCGAAATATTTATTACAGCATTTTTTTGAAGTAATGTTTCATCTAAGTTGATAGGACCATTCTGACCTAATACTTTATAATTGTTTGCATCTACAAGAAAACCGTCTGATGACAGTCTGAAACGACCATCTCTAGTCAGTTCAGTATTCCCGTTTTCATCTTTAACTGCAAAAAATCCGTTCCCGTAAATGGCAAGGTCCAAGGGATTGGAAGTCATTACAGTTTCGCCTTGTGTTTGGCTAGTTACTTTTCTGATCTGACTGTTTCCAAACTCATCTATGTATTCTGAAAAAGGGATTTCTCTTTTATAAGCAGTGGTGTTAATATTTGCCAGATTATTTGCTATTACATCAATATTCTTGGAGTGTTGTTCGAGACTTCTGGCAACTGTATATATTCCTTTTATCATTTTCTTACCCTTTTATTTACCATACTCAAATTTTTTTATTCTTGATGCTAAAAGAACTTCTCCTTTAGAAATAGATAGTTCCCGAGCTATAAGATCTAATCCGTCATTTTGAACGTGATCAAGCACTTTAATTTTTCTTAATGCCTTTCTGGTCTTAGATAATTTTTTATCTTTTTTAACAATTACATTTTCTTCCCTTATCATAGCTATTCTCTTTTTTAATTTGGAACTAAAACTCTTTTTTATTTTCACCAAAATTCTTCTGTACATCACGGTTATTACAATCAACAGTGATGCTGCTAAAAATATTTTTACGTTGGTTGACAAGGAATTAAAAGCATCAACAAGCTTATTATTACTTACTGTATTCAATGAAGCGGCTGGAATAGTGGCGGCGGAGTTTTTTACATCAATTACTTTTTCTTCTTTTGCAGGTACATGCTCATCCATTATTTGAGATAGCTCTGCTTTTAACCGCGCTTGTTCAATTTGTTGCCTTACCAGTTCACTAATATTGACAGTATCCTGTGGTAAGTAATTTATTTTACTCAAAACACTATCAATATTTATTTGAGCCAGAAGATTACCTGTTAATAAGATTATTACTATTGCAATATTCTTTTTCATACTTCTTATTTCCTTTTTAACGGGAATAAAAGATGAATAGTTGTTCCTTTCATTGGTAATGATTCTAGATCAGCTACTCCTTCATTTTTCTTCATTAATTCTTTTATTATTCTTATGGTTAAATTTAACATTGCATCTGAGCCCGAATTAATTTCTTCTATATAATCAGTAAGAAAGAATGAAAGGATTACAACATCGTTGGTAACACGGGATTGTATGAAAACACCGCTTCCCTTTTGTGCTTTTCTTTTAATTAAAGAAAATACATTTGTTGTAACTTGTTTCAAGTGTTTTTGATTGCCTACGATTGAGGGTAAATCATTGTCTAAATCAAGTTCACATTCTATCTGCAAATTATTAAGTGTTGTTTTGGCAATTTGATAAGTATCCAGAACAACTTTATTCATATCGCAAGGTGATAGCTGAGGATCATTCAGTTTAGTAACTTCATCATATTTTGTTAATCGTTGAGATAATTCTCTGATATTCAATATCTGATTTTTTACTTTATCAATTATTTCTGGTTCGATATAGTTATACTCTGCTGCAAGATAATCTACGCTGCTTATTATCATTTGAAGCGAGTTTTGTATACTTTGTAAAATTCCCTCGGCATACTCACCAACAGCATACAGTTTTAATTCATTCTTCATCTTTGATTGATAAAGTTGTACTTCAGACACAAGTGAGTTTATTTCTGCTTTTTGTTTAATCAAAATAATTTTGGGAATTATCATACCAACCAGAACTTGTATTGACTTATTCTCAATCGAATCCTCAGAAATTTTATTTGCCGGACCAAGTAACGAAAGCACTCCGATTTTATTTTTATTATAAAAGATCGGAAAGAGAGTTTGAGTTAACTTAAGTCCATTCCCTGATAATGAACTAAGTTCCGGTATTAATGTTGGTTTTCTTGTTTCAAACAACCACTCAAGGATTCCATCCTTGTAAGCTTTATTAACAAGATTATTTTGTGCGACTGAAACTTCCGGATTTATTGCTATAAGATTTGACTGCGTATCATCAAATAAAAACAGATCAACTTCTTTTGCCACAACAATTTTTTTAACAAAATTAGAAAGTTGAGTATGAAGGTCCACAATACTTTGCAACTCACCAACAACTTTATTAAAACCCTCAAGATTCTGAACGAAGTAATTGTATTTTTCGAATTGGTTTATTCTGTTAGTGTGTGTTTCAAAGCTAATCAGTTTTAAGTCACCTAATGAACCCGGCGACTTAGTAAAATACTGAAGCGAATTAGTAAAAGATTTATAACTAACAGTATTTTCTTTTAGAAGTCTCAAGCTAAGTTCCTCACTGATTCTATTTGTTGTTCAAGTGGTTGACGATATAGTTCAATAAATTTATCTACGCTTTCCTGATCTTTGAATTGAAGTGTTGAAGCTACTTCGTGATCAAGTTCCATGTCATTATCCCAACTAAAGAAACCAAGTTTTAATCTTTGAGTCATATAATCTGCAAAATGAATTATGGAACCGATTTGTTTAGTATTATTACCTAAATGAGGTTTGTGATGATAACGCACAAGTTCACAAAATTGATCTGGGAAATTCCAGTTTTTTAGTAAGAGGTAACCAATCTCCTGATGATCCATGCCAAGTGAATTTACTTCTGCGTCAAAGAATTTCATTCCGGTTTTAACTGACTCACAGATTGATACGAAATCTGAATGCAGATAACGATGGATCACAGAAATTCCAAGGTCGTGTAATAAACCACCTATGAATGCATCGCCACTTAATCGCATTCCCAAATCATCTGCAATTTTCTTGCTTATTGTAGCTACAACATAAGAATGAATCCAGAAATCTTTTTGATTCAGGTATTGATCACTCTTATTTTTCAAGGATTCCATTAAAGATAATGCAGTTACAATATTTCTGATTTCATTAAAACCAAGAATCATTATTGCATACTCAATGGAAGCAACCCTTCTGGAAAGACCATAAAACGGGGAGTTAGAGATTGTTAATATTTTTACAACCAAACTTTGGTCCTTCGATATAGCTTTTGCAAGCGTTTGAGGACTTGTGTTAATATCTTTAAGCAAATCGAGCACCTCAGTTAAAATTCTGGGAGCAGGTGAGAGATTTGTAACTCTTTTCATTATGAGTTCTGTTCTCTCTTTTTTCTGTGTTTGATCAAATGACATTATATACATAGCTTTTTCTAGTTTAGTGATTCAAAATGTTTATTAAATAAACCTTCATAACTCTGGAGAAATCTTTCCAGACTTTCTAAATTTTCAAACCCGAGTATGTCAACAATATTAGTATCTAATTGATATCCATAATCCCATTCAAACGATCCGGTTTCAAATTTTTGTGTTGCATAATCAACTAAATGAATAAGAGAAGTTAAAACCGGATTCTTTTCGGATTGTGATGGATTATGATGATATGTAACCGCATCACTTATATTCGAAGGGAAATTCCATCTTTCAAATAAGTAATTTGCAATATCCTCGTGTGTGTATCCAAGTACCAATCTTTCAGCTTCAATACGCGGGATACCATCTTTATTTACCAACTCTATGATCTTCTTAAAATCTTTATGCATATATTTATTTAGAACAAGCAATCCAAGGTCGTGCAGTAATCCGGCTGTAAAGACTTCTCCGGCTTTAGGGTATCTGAGATCATCGGCAATTCTTTTTGCTCCTGTTCCAACCATCAGCGAATGTTTCCAATAATTACTGTGATTCCAGTCAGAAGTATTTTTTGCCTTAAACATTTCCATCATTGATAAAGCAAGAAGAAGGCTTTTAATATGCTCTAATCCAATAATCACAATTGCGAATTCAATTGTTGCTACTCTTCTTGGAATTCCGTACATGGGAGAATTTGCAACAGATAAAATTCTTGTAGCAATCGATTGGTCCTGAGAAATAACCTTGCATAAATCGGAAGCACTTGTTTTATCATCATCCAACATCTGAGATACTTCTGTAATAACATGAGGAATAGAGGGAAGAACGCCCACGGCGGACAATTGATTTCTAATCTTCTGTTTAATATCTATCACATTATTATTAAGCATTGTAAAGAACCAACTTTTCTTTTAGTGATTTTATGATTTTGGAATGAAGTTGAGATACTCTTGAAACGGTAATATTAAGCAGCTTAGCTATTTCTTGATAATTCAGTTCTTCGTAATAGTACAAACTAAGTATGTTTCGGTCGCGTTCGTTTAGTCCTTTAATCAATTCAACTAATTTTTCTTTAAGCTCATTTTTTTCAAGAAGATCATCAGGTTCATCGTAGCCACCGGAAACCATTTCATATAGCTGCATTCCTTCATCATCTACTACTGAACTGTTTAATGAAACAGAGGATGAAGTATTAACAGCTGTTCCTTCAGAATCGCAAACGGTTTCGAACTTAGGACTGTATTTTCTTAGTTCGTCGTAAATTTTACCACGAATACGTTGAATAGCATATGTTTCGAACTTTGTTCCGTAATCTGGATCGAACCGATCAATTGCCTCGCTTAATCCTTCTATACCAAATTGGAAATAATCGCGGCGATCAAATAATTCATTTTGAATGAAGTTCGATTTGTGGATTACATAATGAACAAGATTGATGTAATTCATGATGATCTGTTTTTTTAGATCACTGGTTGGGTTCAGTTTGAAAGCTGCCCAAATGTTCTCGTTATTCATTTTTGTTGCTTCCCGCTAAGTCGTTTGTATATCTGTTTATTTTTTCAAAAGAATTTTTGTTTATTGATTTTATTAATCCTATTACGATTACACTCAATAGGACTGTGAGCATTACGAAGATTACAAAGGAATTAAGCAGTATTGATTCAATTGCAAGTCCCTTCTGTGTGAAATAGATAACAGAAAAAAAGAAGACCAGTAAACCAGCTTGTAGAATTATTTTATTCATCCCTTCTCCTTTTTTTGTTACTGTTACAGTTTCAAACACTATACCAGAGAGTATTTTATTGAATGGTAAAAAAAGATTGATTTTTGAAATGTTTTCGAGGATTTAAAAACGGGTGAAGCGCAATGTCTGGTTATTATTAGCCACTTGAGTGATTTTCAATAACCGTATTACAAGCTCGTTTAATTCTAATGCGGACTTAGAATTTGGGTATGATTTTACAAGTATTACTTGTTCCATTATTGATTTATATACAATCCTGTCATAACCAATTACACCTAACAATGAGACTTCAAACTTAAGGAAATGCCTTAGTGCTGTAGATAAATTTTGAAATGCTGAGTCGCTATCTTCTTTACTTTCGGACTTGTTAAAAACAATATAATTTTTTGTTACGTCAGTATATTCATATATAAATTTCAACAAAACATAAGCATCCATAACTGCGGTCGGTTCAGGAGTTGCTATAACAATATTATAATCGGATTTTTTCAATTGATTTAATGTAATTTCATCTACTCCGGCTGAGCTATCAAGAATTATAAAATCGTATTGCGGAGCTATTTTGTTAAGTTGAATAAAAAAATATTCCATCGAATCAATCGTAACTTTTGGATTATCCGCTGAACCGGAATCACCAAAAATTATACTTAAGTTTTCAGAATATCTGAAGATCAATTCACGCAGTAATTTACGTCTATTCAAAAAATCGATTATTGTATTTTCTGCAACATGATTTAATAATAAATGTAGATTGGGAAAATTAAAATCGAGGTCAACAAGTAACACATTTTTCCCTAACCTGGATAGTTGATACGCAATATTCAAAGCAAAAAAACTTTTACCGGTTCCCCCTTTGCCAGAGACTATTGAAACAATTTTTGAAAGAGGGTTAATCTTAGAACGCTCTTCCAGTTTTCTTAACTCAATTAATCTTGTTACCTGATCTTCCATCAATAAAGCTTCCCAGAAAAAATTAATTTAGCCAGTAAATCAGAATTAACTGAAATAATATCATCCGGAATAACCTGACCATTTGTTAAGAACATTACAGGTACATTACTGTTGTAAACAAAATTTAAGATGTTACCATACGAGACCGCTTCATCAATCTTTGTAAAAATTACCGAATTAAAATTGAGTTGATTGAATTTCTGTGAAATATCAATAAGTGTTTTGGTGGATGTGGTCGAGCTTACAACAAGAACCGTTTCATCTGCTTGGGCTGCATCTAAATAAGTTTTAATCTCAGAAAGGTTGTCTTTATTTCTCTGACTTCTTCCAATTGTATCAATAAAAATCAAATCCTTATCCTTAAACTTTTTCAATAGTTTAGGCATATCACCCGGCTCATACGCTACCGCCATTTCTATATCACTTATTTCCGAAAAAATTCTCAGCTGATCTATTGCGCCAAGACGATATGTGTCAATTGAAATAAGTCCGACATTTAGCTTATGTATTATCTTTGAAATAATAGCCAATTTGGCAATACAAGTAGTTTTACCTACACCTGTTGGACCTACAAGTGCAACCTTGGTTAATTTATTTTTCTTTACATTGAATTCTTTGGTTGGTATTAAAGAAGCCATTCCGGAAAGCAAGTAACTTTCAAGTTTGGAAACGTCAACCATGCTATCGTAACTCTCAAGATGTTCTACAAGCTGTTTAACAATATTTTTTTGCACTTCGTGTTGGGTAAGAACATCTGCTAATTCTTTAATCTCTTGTTCTCTATCAACAACTGATGATGGTTCTTTTATTGGTTTTGTAATTTCTTTCTTGTAAATCTCTTTCTCATCAAAAACTTTTCTCTGTAGTTTTTCAAGTTCTTTTTGTAACTCTGTCTTTACTTGTAAATTGTCAATTTTTTCGGGTTCTTCATTTTTAATGTTAGGTTTTTTATCTAAACCAGCAGTAATTTCGAACATTTTCTGAGCTTCGAATCTTCTATCCCCTTCAATTACTCTTGTTCCTAAAATTATAGCATCGCTTCCTAATTCAGCTTTCATTTGTTCGGTTGCTTCTTTTAATGTAGGTGCAATAAATTTCTTAATCTGCATTTTCTACCTCTAACTTACCTAAGAACTCAATTTCTACATTTGCCGGTAATTCACTAAATGATAAAAGCGCTAAATCCGGAAAACTGGAATTTACAAGTCTGTATATATATGGTCTGATAGCTGCAGAAGTAATAAGTACCGGCGGATAACCAAGTGTATTAAACTTTTCGAGAGCCATCTGAATACTTGTGTTCAATTCCCTTAATACTTTTGTACTAAGACCCAAAGTTACAACGCTGTCTTTTTGAGATTGCAATGAATTAGTAACTAAAGTTTCTAAATGCTCACTTAAAGTAACGGCATGAATAATACCATTGGAATCTTTGTAAATGTTTGCAATAGTATCTCCAATTGTATGTCTGACGTATTCGGTTAATACATCAATATTCTTAGTCGTTTTTGAATAATCAATAAGTGCTTCAAGAATTCTGACGAAATCTTTTATAGGAATATTTTCTTTGAGAAGGTTCTGCAATACTTTTTGAATCATTCCCAAATTGAGTATATCAGGATTAATATCCTCTACTACAGCGGGGTATTCTTTTTTAATGTTTTCGAGTAACTGTTTAACTTCCTGACGAGAAAGAATTTTATCAAAATTCTTTTTCAGTGTTTCCTGAAGATGTGTAGCTAAAACCGAGATTGAATCTACAACTGTATAACCGAGCATTTCTGCTTTCTCTTTGTCTTCAAACATAATCCAATAACTTTGCATTCCGAATGCTGGATCTGTTGTAGGAATACCAGTTATCTGATCTTCAACTGACCCGGGATTCATTGCCAAATATCGATCCGGATAAATTTCGAAACCGCTTGCAACATTTCCTTTTATTTTAATAATATACTCATTAGGCGTGAGCTGTAAGTTATCTCTTACTCTAACCGGTGGAATTAAAACACCATATTCAAGAGCAATCATTTTTCTTGTAGATGAAATTTTTTGGAATAAGTTACCACCTTGCTGTTCATCTACTAAGCTAACCAATCCATATCCAATCTCAATTTCTATCGGGTCAACCTGAAGATATTGTTCAACTTTTTCTTCGGGTTGTTCGGCAGAAACGATTTTTTGTTCGCCGGAAGGTACAGGTGTTTCCGTAATTTTATTTTTCTTAACAGCAAAAGAAGCAGCGCCTAATACTCCAGCCAACGCCATAAACGGAACTGTAGGCATTCCCGGTATAAATGCAAACAAAAAGATTGCACCGGAAACAGTTCCAAGAACACGTGGATTAGAGAACAATTGTGTTTTAATCTGAAAATCTAATGCCGAACCGGAAGCACTTCTTGTTACCACAAGACCCGCAGCAGTTGCAATTATCAATGCCGGTATCTGAGAAACTAATCCATCACCGATTGTAAGTATTGTATATGTTTGAACGGCTTCTGTAAAATCCATTCCTCTTTGTGCAACACCGATAATAAATCCGCCAATTATGTTGATTCCATTGATAATCAATCCGGCAATTGCATCACCTTTAACAAACTTGCTTGCACCATCCATTGCTCCGTAGAATTCGGCTTCTCGTGAAATAAGGTCCCTTCTTTTTCTCGCTTCGGATTCTGTAATCAAACCTGTATTCAGATCAGCATCAATTGCCATCTGTTTACCGGGCATTGCATCCAATGTAAAACGTGCAGCTACTTCAGAAATTCTTCCTGAACCTTTAATAATTACTATGAATTGTATAACTAACAATATTATGAAAACAATAAAACCAACAACGTAATCTCCGCTTACTACAAACGACCCAAAGGATTCTATTACTTTCCCAGCATAACCATCAATTAAAATTAATCGTGTTGAACTAATATTTAATCCAAGGCGAAATAAAGTTGTAACAAGTAACAATCCCGGGAAAACCGAAATATCCAATGGGGACTGAATATACAACGAAACCATCAGAATCAGCACTGCTAATGTTATATTAACTGAGAGAAGAAAATCTAACAGACTTGGAGGCAAAGGAATTAACATCAGTCCTAACATTAAAATTAGACCTAATGCTAAAACTATATCACTATTTTTCCCTACAACTTTCATATCAGACTATACTTTTTTTGGATTTCTTTAATTGATACAAGTAAGCTAAAATCTGAGCAACAGCTTTAAATAATTTTGTTGGTATATAATCACCAACTTCGCAAGATTTATATAATGCACGAGCCAATTCAACATCTTCGTGAAGCGGAACATTATTCTCTGCCGCAATCTTTTTAATACGTTGAGCAAGATTATCCAATCCTTTAGCAACAACTTTGGGCGCAGCATCTTTTTGCATATCATATTTAAGTGCAACGGCAACGTGCGTTGGGTTTGTAATAACAACATCAGCCGTTGGAATATCTTTCATCATTCTGCTTCTGGCAGCGATAATCATTTGTTTTCTGATACGTGATTTTATCTGAGGATCACCTTCAAGCTGTTTAAATTCCTCTTTAACTTCGGTCTTTGTCATCATCATCTGTTTCTTGAATTTGTATTTTTGGAACATAAAATCGATTGAAGCAATAACTGCAAAGAAAAGAATAATCTTCCATATCAAAGTAAAAGCGGCATCGAACATGAATTTTACGGTTTCTTCAATACTCAAATCTATCAGATATGTTGTATCATCTATTAGTTTTTTGATGATGAAATAAGTAAAAATTGTTATTACGATTAACTTAAGAACGGATTTCAAAATTTCGACATAAGAGCGTGATGAAAAGAATATTCTCTTTATTCCACTAAAGGGGTTAAATCGGGATAAATCTATGTTGAAAGCTTTGGGTGCAAACTTAAATCCAATTTGAGCAATATTACTTACCAACGCTACTACCACAATTCCACCAAGAAACGGCAGCATAAATGAGAAAAAGAATAAAGCCCATTTTATTGCATAGGTTTGCAAAATAGCTTTTGACATATCAAACGTATTGAGCGAACCAAGAATTTCCTGTGTAAACTGACCCAAAAGATTTCCCATATAATTTTTTGTTATGAAAATTAATATCAATCCAAAACCGAATACTGCAAGAGAATTGATTTCTAAACTCTTAGCAACCTGACCTTTGTTGCGAGCATCTGTAAGTTTCTTCGAGGTAGGTTCTTCGGTTTTTTCCTGTCCATCGTACTCAGCCATTACACGCTCATTCCTTTAATCAGTTCCAATAATTGATTTTCATAACCATGTAACAAACTTTTTATTGCATATATATAAAATGGGATCAACGTTATAATCATTGTTATACCGAGACCAATTTTTACGGGTTGTGATACAAAAAATATCTGAATATTGGGTATAACTCTTGCAATTATTCCCTCTGCAAGATGAACTAGAAAAAATGCAACAAGAATTGGTGAAGCTATTTTTATTGCGATTGTAAAAACAGTGAATGCATACTTTATTATCAACTTATAAACCGGCTCATTGATTGTATATTTGGCAAGAGGTATTGCCTTAAAAGATACAACCAAACCAGTTATTATGTAATGATGACCATTAATTATAAGAAAAAGCAATATCGTAGCAAAAAAAAGTACTTCGCCTACTATATTATTCTGCATATCTTCAAATGGATTTAGAACTTCAGCAAACATTAACCCCATATCAAAACCGATCAAGTGACCCGCAAAAGAAATTCCCCAAAAGACAAAATTCAGTATAAAACCCATTATTAATCCGGTTATAATTTCTTTGAGTGAATAAACAACTAAAGATGCAAGATTAAGTTCGAAACTGATACTGCTTTTATCTATAGTAAGAAATACTATGTATGCTAAGACTAAAGATAATCCTAATTTTATTAGCGGCTGGATTGCTTTATGACCAAAAAACGGAGCAGCAAAAAACATTGCTGATATTCTAAGAAAAACAAGCAATAATACTATAAAATCGAAAACTAATATTTCCGTCATTTTACTATAGTTATAAATAGTGTAAACATTTTTGTTGTAAGTGCAACCAGTTTATCAATAATCCATGGAAGCAAGAAAATTATAACTAGCGCAGTTGCTAATAATTTAGGAACAAATGTTAAAGTCATTTCCTGAATAGAAGTAGCAGCTTGAAAGATCGACACAAAAATCCCCACTACCAGAGAAACACCTAAAATTGGTAGAAGAATAATGAATACTGTATAAAAAGCGTCTTTCAGAATTTCTATGATAAGTTCTTCTGTCATTAATGAAAACTCCTTACTAAAGAACCAATAATTAAATTCCAGCCATCAACTAAAATGAATAGAAGTATTTTAAATGGAAGAGAAATCATCATCGGTGGCATCATCATCATACCCATTGACATAAGAATACTTGAAACAATCATATCAACCATAATAAACGGAATAAACATGAAAAATCCGATTATAAAACCTGTTCGTAATTCACTTAAAACAAATGCCGGAATCAAAACGTAAGTTGGTAATTCCTCTCTATTCTTTGGTCTTTCCAAACTTGATAGACTTACAAATAATTCAAGATCCTCATCCCTTACATTCTTGAACATAAATTCCCTAATTGGTTCAATCCCTTTATCATACGCTTCAGAAACTTTAATCTTATTATCCATCAAAGGTTTGATTGCCTCTTCATTTACTTTATTCCATGTAGGTGCCATTATAAAAAATGTAACAAACAATGCTATACCTGCTAACAACTGAGATGGAGGCATTTGCTGAGTACCAAGAGCATTCTTCAAAAAGTGAAATACAATAATTATTCTAAGATAAGCCGTAGTCATTATTACGATAGACGGAGCCAAAGAAAGAATTGTCATTAAAAGCAAAATTTGCAAAGTAGTAGAAACATCATTTCCATCTTTTGCTGTTCCTACCTGAAGATCAATCTTAGGGAACGGAATAGTAGTATTTTGTTGAGCGAGAACTTCCTTAGATATAAAAAAGATAAATGTTAAGATTACTACAAATAACAAACTTTTTTTCATCGTAGTCCTAAATTCTGTTTTAATAAATCTTTGAACGTCTGTTTAATATCACCCGGATTTGTTTCATCTTCATCGGTTGGATTATAATCATATTCCTTGAGCAATGTTACATTTCCTTCACTAATTCCCAACAATAAAATTTTATCTTGTACTCTTACTACCGATAAATATTTCTTAGGAAGAATAAGGTGATTATTGAGTACCTCTATATTTAACAGATTAGTTTTTTTACGATTAATTGAAAACGAATATTTTCTAATCATTACAAGAGCTAAAAACAATAGCGCAAGTATCAGTAATAGAGGTATAATTGTATTTACTATATCCCAAAATGACATTAATAAACATCCTTAATTCGTTGTGCGGGGTCTACAAGACTTGTAATTCTAATACCAAAGTGTTTATCGATAACCACGACTTCACCTTCGGCAATTTTTTTATTATTTACATATACATCAACCGGTTCGCTTGCAAGTTTATCCAATTCGATAACATAACCTCTTTCCAGTTCCAAAATATCTTTGATTTGCATCTGTGTTCTTCCGAGTTCAATATAAATATTCATATGCAAGTCTTTTAAGAAACTTAGCTTATCCTCTGCGCCGGAAATTGAACGTGTAGAAGGATCAAATTCTTCGAATTCGGCAAGTGAACCTTTTGCCGGTTCTTTATTTTCCTCGTTATTTTCTAATAATTGATTTTCATTATTGATATCGCTCATAACTACCTCTAAGTGATTTTCTTATAATTTTTTCTCTTCAAAAATTTTCTTTGTGATTTTAACTGCTCTGTGGTTATTGCTAACGCCCGCTCTGCCGGTGAACAATACTCTGTTACCAGTTTTTATTTTGTGATCATCATCTATCTTAGTGTTCAGAATAATTACATCACCCTTTTCAAGTTCCATCAATTCCTTAATTGAAAGTTTTGTTGTCCCAAATTCTACTGCAATCGGGATTAAAGTTTTAGTCAAATGGTTTGTAATAACTTCGCGGGTAGTAACACCAAATGTTTTTGTTGTTCTAATTGATGACAGTTTTTGAGTATTTATTTTAGCTAAGATATTATCGAATGCGAATGTTGCGAAGCAGATATTCATTAAATAAGACTGCTCGCCAATTAAAATTTCGAATGAAATTAATAATACTGATTCGCTTTGCGATGTAATCTGTGCAAAGTCGATGTCCTGTTCAAAACGATCTACGACAAACTCTAAGTTATCTACACCTTGCCATGCTTTTTTGAGATCAAACATAACACGATCAACAACAACTCTTAATACTTTCTGTTCAATTGGTGTAATAACTTTTATCGGTTTTGAACCATTGCCGCTACCACCCAGCAATTTATCAACTAAAAGAAAACCAAGGTCTGTATTTAATTCTAAAATTCCTTTTACATCAGTATCCTTAATATCAAAAGTGAACAGACATGCAGGATTGGAAACTGATAGCATATATTCTGAATAATAGATCTGATCAACTGAAGCTACATTAATACTTACAGCATTCTGAAGTTTAGTAACAAGAAACTGAGAAAAGCTTTCTGCAAAATTCTCGCAAATATTTCTGATTATACGGAGCTGATTTTTAGATATTCGGTTAGGTAAACGGAAATCGAAGAGAACTACTTCCTTTTCCTGTGTAGTCTCCGGTTTTTGTTCCGTACCGCTCTTTATATTATTGAGCAGGGCATCAATTTCTTGTTGTGATAGTATCTCAGCCATAATTATTGTAGAATATATTTACTGAAATAAACGTTACTTATTTTAACATTAGGAATAAGTCGGTTTAACTTCTGTGTTATCTGGATTCTTAATGTATCCCTGTAAGCAGAATTACTAAGTTGATTCATATCCTTACTGCTTAACACAGAAATTATTGCGTCTTTAACCAGTATTTCTTTTTCCTTTAGCTCTGTTTGATACTTCTCGTTCGGTAGATCAAACCCCAGCGAAGAAAGTAGTAATCTTTTACCGTCTGTGCCGGCTGGATTGATTATTAAATCATCCACTACATAAATATACTTTCCAAGGTCGGCATGGTTAACAGTATCCTCGGCTGGTTGTTCAACCGAAACGGAATCAGTTTGAACGGAAGAACCATGAGATTGAATTTTAGGCATCAGGATATTGGCAGTAATAAAATACACCACAACAAGTTGTACAATAAACAGTGGAAGACCAATGACTAAAAATTTCATGTTGAATCCTTTCTTTTCAGTGGAAGATTCAACTTTCTTTTCTTCCGGTTTCTTTTCGAGATTTTCTTCTTTTTGTGTTTCCATAGCGACCATAAATTGTCAATTAATATGCCATTGAAAAATGCTCGGAATATCAATTTATTTTGCAAAAAGAAGGATAATACTGGCTAATATTGAACAATTGAAGGAATTCTGATATTTGTATTAAAAAGGGAACGCCCCCCGCTTTTTAATTAAAAGCGAGAGGCGTAGGGATCAATGAATATTATCGGATAAGATTTGTTATTTCTTGAAGAAGATTATCGGCAGTTGTAATTACTCTGGCATTTGCTTGGAATCCTCTTTGTGAAACTATCATTCTTGTGAATTCTTCTGAAAGATCAACATTGGATTGTTCTAAAGCACCAGACTGAACTGTAGTTCCACTTTCTTCGCCTAAACTGCTTATTCTTGGTTCACCACTGTTTGCATAGGCAGAGTACATATTATCACCTACACTTATCAAACCATTAAGGTTATTAAATGTAGCAACCATTATCTGTGCTAAGTTTCTTGAACTACCATTAGAGAATATACCTACAATATTTCCGTATTGATCAATATTTATATTTGATAAAGATGCGGATGGAGAACCGTTCTGATAAAGAGCACTTACAACCGAGCTGGATGATGTTTGAGTTACACCGCCAAATCCGGAACCGAAATCGAGATCAATAACTGCTGTATTTGCACCACCTTTTGGTACAAATGTTAGCTGAGGATTGTTAGGAGAAATATTTGCCGGATCAATTGTACCATCTGCATTAAATAAAATTGTACCTGAAGTAGAGAGTGGTTTACCATCAATTGTACTTTGACCAGGAACACCGGCTGTCCATGTCCATAAATTATCATCAATCTTTGTGAATTTTAATGTAACCTGATGAGCTGTACCTAAAGAATCGAATATTGTAACTGAACCACTAACAATGTTTGGAATTCTATTGTTATCAGCAGAAACGCTTAATGTTGCAGTACTTGAATTCTGGGTTACAGTAGTTGCATCAAAAATAAAATCGATGTTTGAAGTTGGTATATTAACTCTGTTTGCATCACCATCAAATTTTGCTAATGAAGCAGAATCTAATGTCCAGGTTCCTGAACCATTATCAGCATAAACTAAACCAGTAATCTGACCATCATCAACATCATTACCTTCTTCATCCTTCAAAGTCCAGTTAAGTGTATAAGTATTAGCTGCGGTTTTTTCGTAAGAGATTTCGAACTTATATGGAATTCCATATTCGTTATAAACAGTTGCAACTGTTGGTGCTGTAGAATCACCTACATTAAGAGCAGATGAATTGATATTACCTCTTTGAATTACTTTTTGTGTACGTGTTAATTCAGAGTTACTTTTTAAGTTACCGCCCCATTTAATATTGGTTGTTGAAACAGCGGGTAATTTAAGATTAGTATCAATTACAATATCTTCTAAGTTATTGCCCGGAGGTATAACACCTTCTGCACTTGCAACTTTACCTTGAACAACTGCACCATTTTGTGGACTTACAAGTTTACCATCTGCATCAAAAATAAATGCACCGGCTCTCGAGAAGAAACTTTGTCCGTTGCTCTTTAATACAAACATGCCAGGTCCTTGCAGCCCAAGATCTGTGGTTATACCTGTTCTTTCGAATGTTCCTTGATTCCAGTTTCGGTCAATTGAATTGATTTTCATACCCAATCCAACCTGGAATGAATTTGTACCACCTGTAGTTTCAGTTGGGTTAGTACCGGCTTTTACAAATTGATTAAAAGTATCGCTAAAGGTTACACGAGAACCTTTAAAACCAATCGTGTTAACATTAGAAATGTTATTACCGATAACGTCCATCATTGATTGATGATTACGTAAACCGGAAACGCCAGCGAATAGAGAAGTTAATAGTGCCATTTTGTCCTCCTTGGATTGATCCGGCATCAGTCAGTCCGCCGAATCTGGAGCGTCCTCGGATGGTCCCGCTCCGTTGTTTATAATTAATTAATTAAAATGCAAAAACCACACTGTCAATGTTTGTAAAAACATTTTCATTAGAATTTGTTACATCCATTGCTGTTACAACAGTCTTATTAGGGATATTAACAATGAACGCTGTCTTATTCATCATCACTAAGGAATCCTTAGCGCCTTTCAATTCAGCTTTTTCAACAGCACTTTGAATTTTTTCAATGTCGGATTCACTTAGTTGAATATTCCTCGATTCCAATCTCTTAAGAGCGTGGTTAGAAAACTTAACTTTTTCTAACTCTTGCTTAAAAATTGAATCGAAGGATGATGCGACAGGATCAAAACTTTTTCTGCTAATCTCGTTATTACTAACAATCGGGATAAAAGGAACAGATACGCCATTAATCTCTGCCATTAATTACCTCCGTTGTTTGATGAATTAAGGATTTCGAGGATATCAGAAATCGAATATTCAGCTCCGCCTACTAATAACATAGAACCTTTATCTGTAAAACGAACACCATCAATCAAACCAATCTTGTATGTAGTTAATGTCATCTTCTCACCACTCATATTATATGCTTCAACCTCGAATGTATAATTTCCATTTTTTACTTTTTCACCATTATTATCGGACAAATCCCAGCATACTTTAGCCCTTCCGGCTTCAACAGAACCATCTAATAATTTTACAACATTACCGTTATTGTCGTAAATTTTTATTACAACATTCTTAGCCTGAACAGGTAAATCGTAACCGAGATCAATTTTTTCTTGTCCAATTACATTGAGATTATTACCGTCAATTTTTACTTCTTTACCAATCAATGTTGCAACCATTGTATTATTGATAGATTGAGTAAGCAAATAATTGACATCCATGCTCTTGGTTATTGCAGCATTAAGATTTGTCAACTGTTCAAGAGAACTGAACTGAGCAAGCTGAGATGCATACTCTGTTCCATCAAGCGGATTTAACGGATCCTGATTCTTCAATTGCTGAATCATCAGTTTAAGAAAGTCGTCCTTACCTAAAGTCCCTTTGTTTGCTTTTACATTATTAGTTGCCGCTGAGTTTGTTATGTTGTTAACCATGTTTCAATCCTTATACTAAATACTCGTATGTATTGTAACCTAATTTTTTCTTGCCGGTCAGTTCACTTTTCTGTTCAACTTTCGGTTCATTAAAATTGTTATAAGCCCTTCTCTTCGAAGTAAACTGTTTATGCGCTTTTGGTTCACCATTACTTAAGTTCACATTTATACTGCTTAGTTGTATACCGTTATTCTGCAAAGTGGTTTTTAACTGTTCAACATTTGACTGTATTGTTTGTCTGATTTGTTCGTTTTCTACTTCAATAATTGCCTTCATTGAATTTTCTACAAAGTCTACTGTCAGCTTTACAGTACCAAGGTTTTTGGGGGTTAGTTGAAAAGTTATACTCTGCTTTTCATTTGTATTTAAATACTTACTTATTTCTGATACAACTTCAGTTGATTTTACTTTTTTAAATGTTTCCTTAAATGTATTAGCTGACGTAATTACTTTATTTGTCAATTCGTTTACTTCTACAGGTTTTTTATCTACGAAAAGATTATTACTGAATTCGGTAGTTTTTACAGAATCCTTTACAGGTTTTGTTGTGACAACATTTTCATCAGAAGTGACTTCATTTTTTTCTTTTTTCGGTTTTACTTCTTTTGATTGCGACTCTGCTCTTAAATCTTTTTCGGAGTTATTGTTATTATTGGAATCAGATGCTGATTTCTGTGATACATTTATATTTTCTTCTTTACTTTGTGCTGTTTGAGTAGTTTCTTCTTTTTTAATAGTCTGTTCTACGGTTGAATTTTTCTTACTTACCGAAATATTATCTTTTAAATCGTAGGTTAAATTCTCTTTTATAACTTGATTACTTACTTCTACGATATTCTTCTTTTCATCATCTAACAGAATTTCATTTTTCTTGTGCACAAAATTTTCTTTTACATTAATATTAATTTCACTTTCTGGTTGAACCTTCTTTTCACTAACAGAGGACTCTAAATTTGAACCGCTCTCCTTTATATTATCTGTTAATTGTGATAATTCATCTTTATTTGTAACTACTTTAGCTTGCTTTTCAAATTCTATTTTTTCGGGGGACTCAATTTTAATGGCACGAAGATTCTCAGAACTGGTTCTCTTAAGATCAGGTATTACTTCTTTTTCATTATTTATAAGCTGGGTCCCTTTAATATATATCAACCTACTTTCCTGAGTTTCAGATTTATTTACAATTTCGGCATTAACTTTTTCTGACTGCTCGGGGAATGTATTTTTCTGAATCTTATTATCATTTGATTCAACTTGTTTTGTCAATGTAACATCTTCACTGCTATACTTACTTAAAAACTCTCCGATTTCTCTTGATGTCTTGATATCCAGAATAAACGGAATTTTGGGTTTTGCTGAGGTTTTAGAGACATCATTTTTCATTTCCGAGTGTGTAATTTCTACTTTGAATTTTGGTGCCTCACTTTCCTTAACCCAACTTTTAACATTAGCACTCGGAATATCAGTTTGATTATCCTGATGTAATTCGTTTGACTGCTGTTCTAATTTATTTACTTCTTTATTTACCTCTGTTTTTACTTGTTTTCCTTCTGATAAGTCCACCTTAGGTATTACATCAACATCCTGTTCCGCAATCAGTTTATAAGGTAATTCTTGTTTAGAGAATACCGGAATATTTTCTTTCGAATTATGATCAGAATCAGTCTTACCAACTTCTTCTCTTGAGATTTGTATTGCTATTTTTTCAGATTCTGATTTAAGAGTTAGTTTGATTGTATTATGATTTTCTAGAACATTTTTAATAACATCTAATGTTAATTCGTTCTTTGAAATATCATCGTTATTTTCTTGAACAATACTTTGGTTTGAATCTTCTGATAGAGAATTATTAAGTAAATCAAGTTTACTAACTTCCGGAGTAATAATTCGGTTTAGCCCACTAATTAATGCTAATAATGCTTCTTCATTAACCAAGTTATCTGATTTAGTAATTTTTGCATCGTCCAGGTTGTAAATATTTTTACTTTCAGTTTCTGTGGTTGATTCTGAAATAACTTTATTAAATGCGGCTAATAATCCATGGCTGACGGGGATTTGAATGTCAAGATCATTAATAAAAGAAAGACCAAGATTATGTGAATCACTTTTTTTCGATTGACATTCCGCAGATAATTCTTCGCATGTTACATTTATTATATCTGCAAAAAGATACGATTGACCTATCAGATTAATCCCATTACTATTAGTGAGGTTGGGATCGTTAACAAGCTTATTAAAGAATAACGGATTTAGGTTCATTGTAAACTAATAATTCTATTCACTAATTCTGGTTTAAATTCTGCAATTATTTCTGCTGCTTTTTTCTTCTTCATAGAAAAAATAATATCTCTCGCTATATTATCGTTGTAACCTTGAATTATTTTAGCTGCCTTCTTGGAATCCATCGCTTCATAGAGTTTAACTGAGTTTTTCAACCATTTGCTATACAAGCTATCTTTTCTTGATGACGGCACAGAAACACTTTGAGGTTCATTCTGGTTTTGAACTTTTTCATTATTTAAGAGAACTAATTCTTTCATTTTTTTAAGTTGCTCAAAAACTGCTTTAGCGCTATCGACCAATGATGAAGCACTTAACTTTATATCGGCAGAATCCTGAACAGTAAGATTACTAGTTGAAGAGGCATCTGGTAAATTTACCTTGGATTGAGATGGATTTTGAACAGTTTTTTTATTTTCAGTATTTAGTGATTTTGGTTTACTAATTTTTGCTGCAGTTTCAGCCGGAGTAAAATCGAAAGCAAATATATTCGTGTAGGTGGATGCTCCGTAATACATTGCACCTGTAACCATAAGAAAAGCAATAAGCAATATTATAGCGTAAATTATTTTATCTTTCATTTTTCTTTCCTTATAAAATTACTTATGCCTATTTCATTCATCTGTTTTAATTCTTCCCTGTTATTTTCGAAGAAAAATTCTTCTTGTTTATTTTCTTTAAGTGTTTCGAAGATTTTCAATTCTTTTTTCTTTTGAATCAGCTCTAAATTTTTCTGTTCTCTTCTATGTTCGAGTTCCTTTATTTTCTTTTCAATATTATGTATATTTCTTTCAATATGTCTGATATGCATTCTTGCGCTTTTGAATTCGTACACTTTAATCTGTCCTGAGGTAATAGCTTCGAACAACTCTTTCTTTTTATCAATTAACAACTTTTTCTTTGCATTAGAGCTTTCTATTTCTCTATCAATTAGAGCGAGCTCCTTCATTATCTTTTTTTCAAGTACTTCTTTAATTCTAATTATGTTATCGAACTTAAAATTAAATTTTGCCACAACTTTTATTTCTGATTATTTATTTCAATTATTTGAGAAAGTTTATAAACGGTATCATTATAAGCTGCCTTTTCCAAAATATCCTGTTTAAGAAAAGAACGTAGCTGACCAATTTTGGAAATGGCTCTGTCAATAGCCGGATTACTTCCTTTTACATACGCACCAATGTTAATTAAGTCCTCTGCTTCGCGGTATGTTGCAAGAATTTCATTAAAAACCATTACTCTTGTATAGTGTTCGTGATCAATAATATCTGGCATAACTCTGCTTACGCTTTGTAAGGTATCAATTGCCGGGTAATGACCTTTATTTGCAAGTTTACGTGAAAGCACAATATGTCCATCAAGAATTGACCTTACAGCATCAGCAATCGGTTCGATCATATCATCGCCATCAACAAGAACTGTGTAAATACCGGTGATTGATCCTTTATCTGAATTACCTGTTCTTTCAAGTAACTTTGGTAATAATGCAAATACAGAGGGAGTATAACCCTTAGATGTTGGCGGTTCACCAATTGTCAATCCAATTTCTCTTTGTGCCATCGCAAAACGTGTTACAGAATCCATCATCAATAAAACATTTAATCCAAGGTCACGGAAATATTCTGCTATAGTAGTGCCTACATAAGCTGCTTTCATTCTAATTAAAGGTGACTTATCGCTTGTAGCAACAACAACAACTGATCTTTTCATCCCTTCTTCACCGAGATCGCGTTCAATAAATTCTCTTACTTCTCTCCCTCTTTCTCCAATTAGAATTATAACATTAATATCAGCGCTGGTATTTCTGGCAATCATACCAAGAGTAACACTTTTACCTACTCCGCTTCCGGCAAAAATTCCAACACGTTGACCTCTGCCGACAGTTAGTAAACCATCTATAGCTCTTATACCTGTTTGAATTGGTGTAGTAATTCTTTTTCTCTCCAGTGGGTTTGGTGGTTCGCGATGTGCGTCCCTGATCGAAGCATATTTAATCTCACCCTTACCATCCATTGGGTTACCAAGACCATCAATAACACGACCTAACAATTCTTTTCCTAGTCCAACCGAAAATTTTCTTCCGGAAGCTTTAATTTCACATGCGGGTGAAATACTATTTACCTCACCAATTGCTATTGATAATACTTTCCCATCCTTAAAACCAACAACTTCTGCTTTACAAAGTTCTTTACCATTTTTATCTATTACAGAGCATATTTCTCCCATTACTGCATTTGGTCCAGCTGACACAATTACAAGTCCAATTACATCTAGTACTTTGCCATTTACTCGTATTGGTTCTGAAGATGAAATAACTGCTTTATATCTATCTAAAATTTCATATACAGAAATCATTTGTTCACTCGCTCTCAATACTTTCTTCTAATTTTCTTCTGAGTTCTTCAAGTTGAGTTGATATTCTGGCATCAACGTTTCCAATTTCTGTTTCAACCAGGCAGCCACCACGTTCAATTTTTTCATCTTCTTCAAGTTTTATTTTGCTGAACGAACTGCTATTAATAAGATTTCTGCTATATGTATTTAACTCTTTCAAATCCTCTGGATGAAATTTTATTCTTACTTCGTTAGCGCCGACAACTTTTGATATAGCATCTTTCACGACATCATTTATAATTGTTTCCTGTTGAACTTCTCTTTTAATAATTTTTCGTGCAAGTTCAACTGCTGCACCTATTACAAGCCGTTCAAATGATTGTTCATATTCTTTCAATTTTTCGTCAAAATCTTCAATGATATGATATACTTCTTCATACTTTCTATAGAGCTTATCAGTATAATCTTTGTCCAGATCCAGTTTCAGTTTTTGCTGCCCATCTACGAATCCTTTTGCATAAGCATCTTCCAATTGCTTTTTAAGTGGTATTGCTTCTTCATGTTTTTCACTTTCAACAATTACTGATGCAGTTTTTACATTCAACTTTTTAGAAGAAACTACCCGAAGAGTATTAGACATAAACTTCCTCCGGACCGCCACGTAAGTTGAGTGATATCTGACCGGCTTCTTCAAGTGCTTTTATAATATCAATGATCCTTGCCTGAGCATCTTCTACTTCTTTTAACTTAACCATTCCCATATATTGTAATTCTTCTTTCAGCAGATCAGCAGCACGTTCGGACATATTTTTAAATATTTTTTCTTTAAGTCTTTCATCTGCAATTTTGAGTGAAAGTGCAAGGTCTTTTCTATCAACTTCTCGTAAGATTTTTTGAATATCTTTATCGGAGATGTTGATAATTTCATCAAAGATGAACATAAGTCTCTTAACCTGGTATGAAGTATCGGGGTCGCGTTCTTCTAACTTTATTAAAATATCTTTTGTTATAGATACATTTAAACGGTTAAGAATTCCGGCTAAACATTTAGGTCCACCGAGTTTTCCAACAGATTGACTCATAGAAAGACCGGCAATATCATCAACCACATGTTCTATTTGTTTTAAGGTTTGAGGAGCAATTTTTCCTAAAGTTGCAATCCGATGAGCAACATCAATTCTTAAGTCTTCCGGTAATTCTTTCAGTGCATTAGCTGTTTGTTCAGGAGACAACTGGGATAGAATTAAAGCCATAGTCTGTGGATGTTCTTTATTCAAAAAGTTAATTAACTGAGCAGGTTCTGCACGTTTAAGAACATCAAAACCTTTTAGTGTGGTTAGTCTTTTTACTTTATCAATAATCTCGTGAGCTTTTGGAATCCCAAAAGTTTTTTCCAAAAGACTTTGGGCATAATCTAACCCGCCTTCTAAAACATATTCTCTTGCAGTAACCATACTGTAAAATTCGTCGATTACGATATCTACAGTTTTAGAAGGAATATTTCTCACTTTAGTTATTTCAGCCGATAAAGCTTCAATATCAACAGGGTCAAGATATTTAAAGACTGCTGAAGCTGCTTCAATATTAAGCGCTACCATTAGCATAGCCGCTTTTTGAATTCCTGAAATATCTTTTAATCTTTCGTCTTTCACAGTATTAGATTTCATCTTCGTGCATCCATGCATTTATTAGTTTTGCTGCATCTAAAGGATTTTTTGCAACATAATTAATAATTTTTTCGTGTTGGTTCTTTTTCATTAATGCTTCATCAGAAATTTCATCTTCCAAATCGCCTATAGGTAAAATCTTCTTTTTAGGAAGATTTAACTGAGGGTTGAAAGCTGGTTCAGGTTTGGCTGATAATGTTGCTGTTACAGTTGGAGCCGCAACCGATAATTCTCCCGGATTAAAAGTACCAATCACAATTTTTTCTGATTTTAATTTTTTCATAAGACTCTTAAGGACTAATAATGATGCAACAATTGCAAAGATTATTAATGCCAGTTTGATCCATTCATCCGGATTTGGAAGTAATGAACCCGCTTCTTCAAGCTGAATTTCATCCATTTGTTTTTCTTCGAAAGGAATACTTACAAGGGAGAACTGGTCATTTCTTTGCGGGTTAATTCCCACTGCATTTTTTACAATTTCTTCAAGTTTATTAAGTTGTTCTTGTGGTCGAGGTTCATATGTTACTTCTGTTTTACCATCTTTCACTGTCTTTTTTGCAATATCATTAACAACCGCCGCAACACTTAATCTTTGAATATTACCCGAACCCTCTATAACCTTTTGAATTGTTTTACTTATTTCATAGTTAGTTAAAGAATTTTCGTTTGCCTGAGATGACGAATCGCTTGTCGTAACTCCGGCATTATTTGATTTAATTGTTTGTTCGCTAATTGCTACCTGTGATTCAGGATCGTACTGCTCCATAGTTTTTTCAACCTGGTCAAAATTTAAATCCGCATTAACCTGAACCATTGCATTTCCATAACCGAGTACATTATCAAGAATAGACTGAGCTTTTTTAGCCAAGTAGTTTTCTACATTTTGTTTTATTTCATACTGTTTTGATGAAGCATACGCAAGTGGTCCGTCATCACTTTCATTTGATAATATTCTTCCTTTGGTATCAATAATAGAAACTTTACTTGGTGGTAATCCTTCCACACTTCCGCATACCAAGTTTACAATTGATGTTATGTTTTCTTTTGACAATTGGGAATTGTTTTTTAATTTGAGAACTATTGATGCTGACGGAAGTTTTTCTTCTTCTTTAAAGATTGATTTCTGTGGAATTACTATATGTACTCTTACACCCGAGACTCCATCGAGCTGTCCAATAGTACGAGCCAATTCACCTTCAATAGCGCGTTTAAAGTTTATTTTCTGCATGAACTCTGACATACCCATTGTAGATTTATCAAAAATTTCATAGCCAATTACTCCTGAACTTGGAATTCCTCTACCCGCTAATGCTAATCGAGCTTCGTAAACTTTTTCTTTTGGTACCTTTATTGTCTGACCATTATCATCAATTTTATAAAGTATTTTCTGCCCGTTCAGATAATCGACTACTTTTGATGCATCTTCTGCAGAAAGACCGGAATACAAAGTTGAGTAAGTCGGTTCATTCAAGAAGAATAGAAGGATAATTAAGAGCCCGATAGTTAAAACAATACTACCAAGCATCATAAATTTTTGTTTTGGATTTAGCTTATTAAATATCCCTAAAAGAGCTTGCAATGGATTAGAGTTCATATTATAAAGGTATCCTTGTTAATTCTTTGTACATATCAATAGTTTTATTACGAATTTCCATTAGTAATTCAAGACTGGTTTTAGCTTTTTCTCCTGCAATCATTACTTCATGTAATTCAACACCTTTGCCTGATACAAAATCCTGTATAGCGATTTCGGAAGCTTTCTGTGATTCTTTAACATCTTCGATTAAGCTGCCTAATGTTTCTGCAAAACCGTTGACCGGATTATTTTTTTTAGTCTGATTGACTAAATCCGGTGTTAAATTTCCGAATCCTTGAATTTTCATTTTATCCTCTCCTGTCAATCAATGAGCCGAGTGTAACACCGGTCGTTTTACCCTTGGGTGTATAAAACTCGTAATTGATAATTTCATTTTTTTTAGTCGGATACATTTCGGCAAATAACTTTTTTTCTGCATCCGTTATTGCCGGTGTATTTGGTTTCTCTACCTGTGGTTTTACAGTTGTTTTATCAATATAAGTTCTGCTATAATTACCGAAAGAATTAGTATTAATCTTCATACTATATCTCCAAAGAATCTTTTATCATTTGTTTTGAAGAATTAAGAGCCGTAAGGTTTGCTTCGTAGCTTCTTGTTGCAGCAATCATATCTACCATTTCATTAAGCACATTTACATTCGACATTTGGACATAACCTTTTTCATCAGCATCCGGATGCTCGGGCATATAAATTAATTCGCCAGGTTTGTTATCAACAGTCTCTTTCATTTCCACACCACTCTGAATTTCCGGTAACAAAACTACATTTGGATTTTGTGCCGAGAGATGGTTTGAATGGTTAGTATTTAGTTTGAGCATCTGTCCTTCAATAGAAAGTTTTGCTGCAAAACTGCTTTGATTTTCTTTTACATCAAGTGTTTTTCTTTGATACGGTTTACCATCGGCTGTTCTAACTGAATCTGCATTAGCAATATTCTGTGATATGAGTTCCATTTTTTTTCTCTGGATGCTCATTCCACGTGAACTGATACCAAGCCCAAATAGACTACTTAATACTTTCAAAATCTTCCTCCTCCTTTAATTACATTTTGGATACTTTTGTAATAATCACCTACTTTTTTAGAGGCGAATCTGAAGCGCAATGTATTCTCTGCTAATTCAGACATCTCCTGTTCAATATCAACATTATTTATACCTGTATTCATTTCTTTAGAATCATCAAGTACAATTTTGAATTCCGGATCCGATCCTGATGGAGTGTTTAGTGCAGAGAGATGTTTGCTATTTGAAGTTCTTAAAACTGAGTTTGAATTTTCGTCTAAAAGATTTTTAAACTCTACATCTTCTCTCTTATAACCTTGCGTTCCTACGTTTGCAATATTTTTTGAAATTACCCTATTCTTAACTGCGCAATAGTCTAAAAGGTTCTGAAGTAATTTTACCGATGACATAATCCTCTTGGATTTTTTTATTATCTCTACCCAAAAGGAATGCCATAATTAAAGTTTGATTTTTGAAGGAATGTTAAATTATTACGGGGGTTAATTGGCTAATAATGAACACTTGCAATTTATTATTCAGAATAATCCAGAACGATCGATTTAGTCTGACCGCATGAACAAACGAACTTAATTTCTTTTACATTATCATTAGCATCTTTTTTAAGATAAATGCGAACATCATCATGCTCGTCTTCTTCAAGCGTTACCTTACTGTAACCTTTCAGATCAATATCTTTAGCTTTTATCAGATTACCGCTAATAATCGAATTTTTTGTAAAAATATCTTTCATCAAAACTTCTTCAAAATGATTATTCATATTAAACCACCTTATTAATTATTTCTGGTATTTTTTCTAAAGGTAAAACATTATCAGCAAATCCGGCGTCAACAATTGCCTTAGGCATTCCGTAAACTACACAAGTCGGTTCATCCTGAGCAATAGCATAACCACCGAGACTTTTCAAATTTTTTATTGCTTCAAATCCATCCTTACCCATACCGGTCATTATTACGCCAAGTGTATATTTGCCATATACGTTTATAACAGAATTCATCATAACATCCACAGAGGGTCTATGCAATGTATATGATGGTTCTTCAGATATATTAATCAAAGAAACAGCGCTTCCATTCTTCTTAACAGTCATGTGATAGCCACCCGGCGCTATGTAAACCGTGCCATTTTCTATTTTTTCTCCATTTTCTGCTTCTTTAACATTTAGCTTGGACATTGAATTAAGCCGGTCTGCTAAAGATTTTGTAAACTTAGGAGGCATATGTTGAACAATGAAAACAGGAATCTGAATTTTTTCAGAAAGCAAGGGAAGTATTTTTTGTAATGATAAAGGTCCGCCGGTAGAAATTCCAATTGCTATAGCTTTATAACCAATTGCAGGAATTTGATTTTGCGGGGAATATGTTCTTTCCGGTCTTGCAAACTGGCTGATCGATTTTAATCTGTTAAGTCTTTCTTTTAACTTCTTTTGCTTAGCAATTTCTTTAACCTTAGAGATAAGGTCTTCTTTTATTTTTGTAATGTTAATATTAACGTATGAAAGTTCTTTGGGAATAAAATCAACAGCGCCCAGTTCAAGTGCTTTTAATGTTGCTTCAGCACCTTCTGTTGTTAATGAACTGACCATAATAACTGGAGTGGGAGATTCAGCCATAATTTTCTTAAGGGCTGTAAGTCCATCCATTACCGGCATTTCAATATCGAGTGTAACAACATCTGGTTTTAAACTTTTAACTAAATCCAAACCTTCCAGACCATTGCGAGCAGTGCCAACTACTTTAATATCCGGATCGCTCTCGAGCATTATTGAAATTGACTTTCGCATAAATGCGGAGTCATCAATAATCAAAACAGAAATTTTATTATTCAATTTTCGTTCTCAGCTTGTTGAATAATTCGTTGATGTCTAATATTATAATTACTGTTCCATCCCCCATAATTGAAGAACCGGCAATACCGTCTATTTTACCTAAATATTCTCCTAAAGATTTTATTACAACTTCTTGTTGTCCAACAAGTTCGTCTACTTTTATACCAAATCTTTTCTCTGCAATTCCAACCTCTACAATGTATTGCCACTTAGATTGATTATGACCGTTTCCATTGTGACTTATTAACTCTTCAAGAGAAACAACGGGTAATATTGTATCACGCAGATTTACTACTTCTTTGCCGTTTACCGTCTTAATATCTTCTGTGCTTACTCTCAATACTTCTATTACCGAATGAAGCGGAATTACAAATGCTTGACCGTGTGATTTTACAATCATACCGGAAATAATTGCCAGAGTAAGAGGCAATCTCAAAATCATTGTTGTCCCTTTGCCAACTTCAGATTCGATGGCAATAGTACCTCTTAACTTGGATACATTTGTTTTTACAACATCCATTCCAACGCCGCGTCCTGAAACATTAGTTACAACTTCGGCTGTTGAAAAACCAGGATGGAAAATTAAGTTGTAAGCTTCTTGTTTTGATAATTCTTTTGCTTTCTCCCTTGTAATAAATCCCTTGGCAATAGCTTTTTCTTTTATCATTTCGGGATCTATTCCTTTTCCATCATCAATAACCTTAATGGCAATATTATTACCTTCATGTTCGGCAGATAATATTACTGTTCCTTTTCTTTTTTTACCTTTTGCTTCACGAACATCTGGTGGTTCTATACCATGGTCAATTGAATTACGGATCAGATGCACAAGAGGATCGTTTATTTCCTCGATTAAGTTTTTATCAACTTCGGTTTCTTCTCCATTGATAATTAATTCTACTTCTTTATTCAAATCCTTACACATGTCTCTAACAACACGTGGAAACCGATTGAAAACCTTTCCGATCTTAATCATTCGTAATTTCATTACAACAAGCTGCAATTCCGACGTCATCAAATCGATCTGTTTGGTAGCATCACCCAAATCTTTTGCAAACTGGGAACCTTCATTTTCAAGTGAATATTGCGAATTTAATTGGGCTAATCTGTTTCTTCCCAATACAATTTCTGAAGCAATATTCAAAAGTGCGTCTAATCGGTCAACATCTACACGTATTGTGTTTTCTGTCTTTTTCGTTTCGGTTGTGCTTTTCGAAACAGTTTCTTTTGCAGTTACAACTGCTTGCTTTTCGTTATTATTTTCTATCTCACTTTGTACCTGTTCAGTTACTACAGTTTCAAGAACTGGTTCCAAACTACTATTTTTAGCCACAACCCCTTGTTCTACAACTACATTTTCTTCCCCGTTGTTCATTTTTTCCAGTAAACCGACAAGAGTAGAAATAACATTATCAACTTCTATATCTTCATTTTTTTCTTCTTCAATAACCTTAAGAAGGGATTTTATAGTATCAAAACCCAGAATAATTCCGTCCATCAACTGAACATTTAACTTTACTTCACCTTTTCTCAATTTGTTTAATATATCTTCACATTTATGAGTAACCTCAGGTAATTTTTCCAATCCTAAAAATCCTGATGTTCCTTTTATGGTATGAAACGAACGGAAAATTTTATTTAACAGATCAACATCATCCGGACTTTTTTCAAGAAGAATAAGGTCCACATCAAGTTTTTCAAGAATTTCTTTTGTCTCAAGCAAAAAGCTATCGACAATTTCTTTCATTTCAGGATCGACTAACATTGGGTTTTGCATAACACATTCCGTTATTTGCTGAATAATTTATCTATTTCATCTTGTGACGTTTTTTGTCCTGAGTCAAATAACTCATTTGCCAGTTGTTGTTTTTCAAATGATTTATCGTAACGAGCATCAGGGTTAAAAGTACTGCTTTTATTGTCTTCATCTTCAGATTCTAACTCATTTAAATCAAGAGGTCCCTTTCTGCTTAAATCGTTTATTAATTTTGCAAGTCTTTTTTGAACCGATTGAATCAAATGATTTACAGAAGCAAGTTGCTGCGAGGTAATATCCTGAACTTGCAATGAAAGAGTAATGTTATTCGAATCACCTTCGATCTTCTTAACAATCTCTTCCATAGCAACTACTTTGGTTTCAAGATCATCTATACATAAACCGGACTGAAGTGCAGCAAACTGACCATTCAAATTGGGATTTTGGTTACCAAAATTTTCTAAAGTAACACGTTGGTTAAAGAATCCATTTTTAAGGTCTGCCAATTCATTCTTAATTTTAGATAGATCCATAGACATTGAATCAACGATATCAAGAATTTCGCTTGTTGCCATTTCCGTAGCATTGGTTACACTATGAATTTGACTGGCTGCTTTTGGAATTTTATTTGCGCTGTCTTGAATGGAATTATTTACATATTCCATAAGTGGTACTACATCGCGCATAAAATCGATTATGCTTTGAATTACAGGAACTATCTTTTGACCAAAAATGAAGAAGGATTTTAGTTCGCCTAATTTTTCAAAGACCTGGTCCATATTTGTATTATTATCCATATAAATTCTCCGTTTATGAACTTGCTAAAATTTGATCGATTTTTTCTCTTAGAATTTGCGGAGTAAATGGTTTTACAATATAGTTATTGACTCTTGCTTGAAGCGCTTCCATAATATCTTCTTTTAATCCGCGAGTAGTAACCATTAAAATGGGAAGCTTTGCAAATTTATCGGTAGAGCGAATGCTTTTAACTAACTCCAGTCCCGATACTTCCGGCATATTCCAGTCGGTGATTACAAAATTGATAGAATCATCTGCAGATAACTTTGATAAAGCTTCTCTGCCGTCTCCGGCTTCAACAAATGATTCATATCCGATTGCTTTTAATGAATTGGCAACAATTCTCCTCATTGTTACCGAATCATCTACTACTAAGAATTTAAGTGCCATAATTACCTCTTAATTCAAATATTTTGAAACTTCGTAAATAACACGTTTAGGGTCGAACGGTTTTATTAAGTAAGAATTCGCCCCACATTCTAACCCCCGTTGTATATCTTCAGTACTTCCCAAAGAAGATAAAACTATTATAGGAAGTTCTTTTAATTCTTCGTTGCCTCTTATTGTGCTTATTAATTGGAATCCATCTACATTAGGCATATTCAAATCTGTTATCAAAAGATCAATTTTATTATTCGGGATCTTTTCAAGTGCTTCCATTCCATCCGAACAGGTTATAATATCGTATCCCTTTACTGATAAAGCTACTGCAACAAATTTCCTAATTGTGGGGGAATCATCGGCTACAAGTATTACCCTTTTCATTTAATTTGCTACTCCTTTTTATATCCAACTGTTTTTGGGAAACTTACAAGGTTAAAAGCTCTGGAAATTCCTTGTAAGGTTTCTGAATAACCAATAAATAAATAACCTCCACGGTTAAGTGCATTATAAAGATGATTTACAACTTTAATTTTAGAAGCAGTATCAAAATAGATTAATACATTTGCACAGAATATTATATCAAAGTTCATCATTGTCTTCATCATAAAGTCATCGTAAAGGTTAAGTATTTTGAACGAAGCCATTTTTTTAATTTCAGGAACTACTTCAAATACACCACCATTGCTTTTAAAATACTTTTTAAGATAGTAAGGTGGAGTGTTTCTTATCGAGTACTCTTTATAAACCCCTTGGTTAGCAGTGTCAATAATAGATGAGCTGATATCTGTTCCTATTATTTCAACCTCTATATGGGGAAATTTTGGTTTAACCAAATCCTGGAAAACCATAGCTATTGAATAAGCTTCTTCACCGGATGAACTAGCTGCACTCCAGATTCTGATTTTATTTTTAGTCAGCGAGTTTCTTTTGGAAATTAATTCGGGAAAGATTTGAGTTGCTAAGGCATCTAATTGCGGTTGATTTCTGAAGAAAAAAGTTTCATTAATAGTTATAGCTTCATAAAAATATTTCTTCTCTTCTGAATAACCTGAACCCCCTGATTTTAGAATAGCAAAATATTCTTCAAAACTTTTTAGCCCTAAAAAATTAATCCTTCTTTGTAATCTGCTCTCCAGTAAATACTTTTTATTATCTTGAAAATAGATACCGGTATTATCATAAATGAATTTCCGTATCTCCTGAAAAAGAGAAATAGACATATACAATTGCTTTGGCAATGAAGGATTAAGACTACGGCTTAAATCTGGTATTTTCAGTTCAGTAATTTGATTCATGGCACGCTATCTTAAATTGGGATGGATTTCATTAATATTTAGGTTGTTAATTAATTCCTGAACTCTTTCTCTTATCATATCTTCACTATCATTTGTCATTTTTAATAGAGCATCTTTCGAAATATTATTGTTAATTGGCTCAAGTAATTCAACAAGCCGTAATCTGTTCCACATGTTTTCATCTTTTAACATAGAGTCGACAAACAATAAAGCAGCTTCGCTATCCAATAGGAAAATGATTTCCATGCTCGATCTTCTAATCTCTTCATCATAATGGTTTAAGAGTTCACTCATAGCATAAATAATGTTTCGCTTCTGGATTAATGATAAATCAAGTTTTCCCCCTTCATATGTCAGATAAGACAAAATTGAGTAATATAGATTAAGAATCTGTCTTAGTTTGTCATTACTATTAGAAATAATTCTCTGAAATTCTTCGAACAAGTATTCCGGATTTTTATAAATCTTTGATCGTATTATTTCATCTAATTCGTCATCATCGCCAAGGAATTTTAAACTTTCCACAAGAATATCTTTGTCGTTAAAAACATTTATTAATGATAAAGCTGTTTTTTTATGCTCGGGAGTTCCTTCTTGAAGTGTGTACATCAATAAATTCTTCATTTTATCGTCGAAAGGAATATCCAGATTATACTTTTCTTTCAGGATAAAAAGTGACGTTATTAGCGGCCAAACAAGTGGACCGTGAATATTAGGTACTTGCTCTAAAAGAAAGTAAAATGTATCAACATCACCAACAAAGCCAAGACTTTCGAGTATAGAATACTTTGTTATTTCATCTTCTTTCTGGAATTTCTCAAGTAAAAAGCTACATCCCTTAGGCGATCCGATTTTGCCAATAGCTTCAACAATAAATGGTTTGTATAATTCATTCCGTTCGTATAGCAATTGCAGAATATCAAGTGATTCCTGATGTCTTATATTTCCCAAAGCTTCTATACAAGCAAGAATAACATTATCATCTTCTGTTGAACCCATTATTCCAATAATATGATCAGCGGCTTTAGCGCTTCCTATTAATCCGAGTACGTCAATAACAAATTTTTGATCGTCACTGTTTTTTTCGCAATTAAAATCAATCAGAGCATTAATTGCTTTCGGACCAATTTTTATCAATAATTCACCGGCAAGATTCCTAAGTGAAATATCCTTTGAAGAGACAAGTTGAACTAAATATTGGGCTGCTTTCTCAGGTCTATGATTAACAATAATAAGTGAAGCAGCATTTCTGATTCCCTTATCAGGATTAGTGACTAAATTACAAATCTGTTGAACATACTCATCAACATTATCCTGAGTTAAGAGATAATCGAGAACTTCTAATTTATCATCATTAGATTCGCTGTTTAGAAGTTCTAAAATTTGATTGTTGTTCAGATTTTTATGTTCTATCATATATATATTATTTTTTAATGCATAATGAAGATGTCAATTACTATGCCTAAATATTTTCGTTTTATTATAAGATAAATTAACCCCCTCACGATAGATACAATGATGAATATTAGCCACTTGTCAATTTTCCTCCAGAATATTATCGTATAAATGAGTAAAAGATTTAATAAAAAAATGTATTTTTGAGCCACTTATTTTTAGAAAATGTTGGAAAATCTTGTATTCTCTGGAAAATATCCCTAAAAAAAATTCTTCCTCGAGCGATAATAAGCTTAGCAATTACTTTAATGAGGGAAAAAATAACGGCTTAGAAAAAGGAGCCGAATTATCAAATTACTATGCTTATAAAATGGATCATAATTCTAATATACTGAACCACTCCAGATCTTCTGACGAAATCAATCTACCACAGCATAGTTTAAGATTCTTAAACAAAATTCTAAATTCAATTGACCTTGGACTTATAATTTCTGACAACAATGGTGAGTTTGTATTCTGGAATAACTTAGTCCTCGAGCAATTAGATCTTTCGGTTAATGATATAACTACTAAAAATGTTTTCGACCTCGTCGAATATATTCAGACTAACTGCACTTTCGATACTAATGTAAGCACAGCATTAACTTCGTTAGTCTACTCTGAAGAAAAGATTTTAAATACTGTCCTTAAATTTGGTAACAATAAGCAGATTGCACTTAAAACCTATCCATTGGTTTCTGCTCAAAACATTTACAGACAATGGATTTTCTGGGATATAACCTCAAAATTTGAAACCGGTAAACCTTCCGAAACTTTAACAACGGAAGATGAAATTCATTTATATAAACAGAAAGCAGTAGCCCTTTCCGAGATTAATTCCAAACTGGAAAAGTCACTTGAAAAATTAACTAAAGATAAAAACGAGCTGGAAATTCTCTTATCAATAATTGCACACGATCTTAAAAGTCCTTTCCAGGGATTACTTGGAACATTTTCTGCACTAAACACTTGCTTTGATGAACTTCCTAAAGAAGAAATTAAAACATATATGAGCTATGCTCATACATCCGTTAAAAGACTTTATTCATTAGTCGATGGTTTACTTGAATGGTCAAGATTATTGTTAGGACAGGTTAAATTTAATCAGACGCCCTGTAATTTGCATTACACGATGCTTACTGTAATTAATCATCTTAAAATTCAACTTGAGGAAAAACAGATTACAGTTGTCAACCTAATGGATGAAAATTTAGAAACGCTTGCTGATGAAAATATGGTAACCGCGATATTTCGTAACTTAATTTCTAATGCAATAAAATACTCTAAAAGAAATGGAAAAATTACTGTTTCAAGTGAAGTAAAAAACAATTTCATTCATATTTTCATTGCTGATGAAGGTATTGGAATGAGCGAGGAAGTAAAAGAAAGTATCTTCAAACCTTCACGGCATTCTACAACACGGGGAACTGAAGAAGAAGAAGGGAGCGGATTCGGATTATTATTATGTAAAGAAATGATGGAATGGCATAACGGTACAATAAGCTTTGAAAGCGAATTAAGTAAAGGAACAACATTTAAATTGTCTTTTCCATTGATAACATAAACTAAACTACATGAGAAACCCGGAGAACATATTGATCAACAAAGAAAATGCTATCAATGAGCAATCCGAGCTGAACCGCTTATTTAACCTGGCATTTAAATTCTCTACAACTGCCACAGTAATTTTAAATAGACATAAGATTGTTCTTACAAATCCGGCTTTCAATATTATGTTCGGCTACAGCGCTTCAGATTCGTTGGCAAATAAACTTATTACAGATTTTATAGCGCCGCCTTATCATAAAGATTTTCATCATAAGTATATTCATTTTACTGA
>Ga0101944_10001335_pt1 | contig 52819 bp, 44 predicted proteins | sample DewCreD2012metaG_FD_75245 | JGI IMG/M metagenome (GOLD analysis project Ga0101944, IMG submission 75245) | Hot spring sediment bacterial and archeal communities from British Columbia, Canada, to study Microbial Dark Matter (Phase II) - Dewar... ... | reverse complement strand
GGTCCAGCGCAGCACCCTCTGCTGTGAATCGTACACACCCCCGGAATCTGCGCTGCCGGATACGTAGTCCAGGTGTTCCGGCACCGGGAATGACAGGGTGATGTTCGCCGCTGGCTGGTTCCCCTCGTTCGTGTAATGCAGGGTCAGGCGGAGGCGATCCCCCGGTTTCGGCTCCTGCGCCATTCCCCGCACCTCTACCGTCAGTGGCAGGAAGTTCGTAACTCTTCCATCCGCCTGGACGGTGATGGACACCGTGGCCGGCGCGGAGTCCTGTTGGCCGTCATTCACTTTGAACATGAAACTATCAGAGCCAAGGAATCCCGGTGCTGGAGTGTATGTGATGGCCGGGGGGGATCCGGTGACAGTCCCGTGGGCGGGCTGACTGACAACAACAAAACTCAGAGGCTGCCCTTCGGGATCGGATCCCTGAAGCGTGAGCGATACCGGCGTGGCGTGGCCCGTAGTGATGGATGCGGGCAGGGCGAGAGGGGCATAGTTGAAGCCTCCCGCGGACAGATCTTCGGGATAGAGCTGGGAGGCGGGGATGTGGTAGGTCCGCCAGTCTCCCGGCAGGATCCACTGCAGGGACACCCGGGCGACTCCTCCATATTCACGGTAGTCCATCCGGATTGAGTAGAGCTTTCCACCGATGAGCGAGATTTGGCCCTCTCCGTTGAAGGAACTCCAGGCGTCTACAACCAGCTGGTTCCCGATCCAGACACGCCCGGCATCATCGTGCGATGTCTTGATGGTGTAAGTCCCTGTCTGCGGAGGCTGCAGAAAGCCTGTCCAGCGGACCGTGAAGTTATCAGCTGGCACCTGAGGAGCAGGGGAGCCGCTTTCCCAGTTGAACCCGATGACCGGGTCCACGCGTGTGAGGAGGGGATCTCCGGTGAAGTTGCCCGCATAATAGCGGCCCAGCAGTCCTGTTCCCTGATTCTGAGGCGCCGGCAGAGCCGTGAAATCTGCTCGCGCATTCCGCAACAGTGCCGGCACATCCCGTTTAGGAGGGTTGAAGACGTAATCACTGGCCACCAGAACGGGCTGGACGGTATAGGGCATCTCTGCCTGGAGGCCGGTGAACTCGTAGGCTCCGTTCGCATCCGTGGTCGTGGTGGCCTCGGTTGTCCAGCCGGTCAGTACGATGGGGACACCCGCGACCGGATTTCCTGCCTGCGTCCGCACATACCCGCTGATCCGGTGGGAGCCTGGTTGCCACTGCGAATTGTAGACTTCGATCTCCCGCAGCACAACCTTGCGCGGGCCGGTCTGACCGCCGGCATCTACGACGTCCTTTGTCGCTCCACCCCCCCACGTGCAGTCGTGCACCAGGATGCGGATCTTACGAGTGGTCACAGGAGCAAAAGAGTGCTGGAAGACCCATCGCTCGCTGAAAAAGCCGTCCACCGTGCAGGCCACGTTCAAACCGGCTATCTTGAAGGTCTTCGTGGGCTCCGTGACGCGTTCGATGGTCACCCACTGGCCGTTCTTCTCGTACTGCAGCTCGTAGTCCAGCAAGGTGCCTTCCCACTGCCAGAAGGGGAAGGAGTAGATCACCACGCGGTCAATGGTCCGCTCGGAGGGCAATGTCAGCTCCACCCAGGCGGGGAATCCCTCTGTGTTGTCCATCCACGGCCGGCCTGACTCCGGCAGGGGCCACCGGGAGGTCTCCATCACGCCGTTGACCAGCTTCAGAATGCTGTTGGGGATGGAAGGGTTCACGGGATGAACGCCCGTGCCTGATGCGCGCACCTGCACCCCCGGCAGCCTCGCCACATTGGGTCCCCAGTTCACGGGCTCCACCTCGATGTGCTGTGCTGGCGACAATCGCACGTAAACAGGGATCTCCGGCACGTCCAGCACCAGCCGCCCCTCTGTCACGCTCACAGTCCGCTCTTCTCCCAGGGCGGATACCACCGTCACAGATGTCGCGCCCGGCAGCAGCAGGGTGATCCTGCTATCGGTGGAGCCGGCACTCATAAATGCCGCCACCTTCTTGCCGGGGCCTTCGAACAGATTGCCAATGTAGAGCTTGTTGCCGGTCTCGCCGAAGTCAAACTTACGGGAGAACCGCGTTCCGTACACCTCCTCGGACCAGACGCGCATCACCACCGCGCCCGGGTTCAAGCTGCCGTCGTCATTGACCAGCCAGGTGGGGAAATCCCAGAATCCGTGACTGCGCTCGTACCAGTAGTAGTTTTGCTCTTTCGGGATGCCGTACTGTTCAAACAGCATCGTCTGGAGCATCAGCCAGCGTGCCTGCCTTCGCGGCTCGTAAGAGCCATAGACGGGAGCGAAGTAGCCCTGCTCCGTCTGCCAGATCTCCTTATCCTGCTGGCCGTACTGGGCAAGTAGCTGCTTCAAGGCTTCGAAGGTATAACGGGCCAGGAAAAGGTCCCCTTCCACTGCGTTGTAGGCGTGGAAGGAGAAGACATCAATGTAGTTGCCCCCTCCCGCGTTGAAGAAATCCTTCAGCCAGTTCTGAAGCCCCTGCGTGACGGATACGGTTCCAGGCCCCATAACCTTCAGGTCCGGACTGACGCTTTTGACCGTCTGGTAGAAGTCCTTCATCTGTGTCGTCGCGAACTTCGAGCCGGTCATCCAGGCACCATCCACGTAGAGGCCGTCTGGTTCATTCACCGGCTCCCAGTATTTGACGCGGTCCTTAAAGTGCTCCACGATCCGGCGGACGCCGTTCAGATCGGATGTTCCGTTGGAGAACGCGATCATGAGCTTGCGCTCGCGGAAAGGGTCGTACGGCAGATACCACTGTTCGTCCGCCGCGACGTCCGCTTCCAGCCTCGCGATCTCAGCTTCCCAGTTGCTGGCGTTCTGGACGAAAAGCCGGCAAGGGCCGAGTCCCAGGACTCCTCGTAGAGGGGCATCCTGTGATGGGTAGGAGCCTGTGTATAGCCGGTCGCGGTCTGCTTCTCCACACGGCCTGGCCGGAGGCGGAGCAGGAAGCTTTGGAAAACCGGGAGTGTCTCTGAAGATGACAAAATTGGTGATTCCCAGCACCGTGCCCCACGGCCACTGCTCTTGGGAACCGTAGAGATACAGCCTATACCAGCCCGGCTTACTCACCCGCGGGGTAATGACATCCGGCAGACCAGCCCCTGACGGCTGGATGGGGCCTTCATCCACCATGTTGCCCCAGTAGTCCCGGACCTCATAGCGGACAGACTGATTTGGCCGGAACGGAAAGCACGCGCCCGGAGCCATCTCCAGCTCAAAGCGCACTGTATCCCCTACGTAAAAGATGTGGTATCTCTTGCCCGAGTGCGCGTAGGTCCAGTTGGGAGGGCGTGCCCAGAGCCAACTCTGCGAGTTGACGGTCTTCGTTTCCGTCGGAGCGGAACGGTTTCCCCCCGCGTCAACGGCTCGAACGAAATACTGCAACGAACCACCGGGAGCCGGTGATTCGTAGAATTCGAGGCCGGTGACCGTTGTCACTAGAGAACCGTTCCGGTAGACCTCGTAGCCTGTGACACCCACGTTGTCGCTGGAGGCCTGCCAGGTCAGGCGCACGGACCGAGCATAGGCCACCGCATTGAAAGTAGACGGCGTCGTCGGGGGCTCCGTATCCTGGGCAACAGCCGGCATTTCTCCCAGCGCGAGTATTGTTAATGCCGCGGCTGGGAACAGAATGGTTTTGAGAATCCGTTTGGTGGGTGTCATAGACTGACTGCCTCTCAGAGGGGTACGTTACTGCGGACGATCCGAGTTTTTGCCTGCGGATCGTCTTCCTCTGGCTCCCGAACGGTGGCTCCGGTTTGTGATGATGTCTCTGTATATCCGTTCCACCTTCTCAGCCGAAGCCCGGACAGAAAAGTGCTGTGCGACGTGGTCCCGGCCGGCTTCAGCGATGGCAGCTGCCCGCTCCTGGTTTTCGAGCAGTTCGATGATGGCTTCCGCCAGAGCCTTCGCGTCGCCGGGGGGGGTGAGAAACCCGTTTAAGCCATGGGTGATTATCTCCTGCGGACCGCCGGCATCTGATGCGATGACCGGCAAGCCGGCCGCCATGCCCTCAATGATCACCTGCCCGAAAGGTTCCGGCACCGTGCTGGCGTGCACAAGAATGTCAATTTGTTGCAACACATCTTGTATGTCTTCCCGGAAGCCCAGAAAGCTTACGCTGTCCTGTAAATCTGGGCCTTCCGCCATCTGGCGAAGCTTCTGTTCGAACTCTGCCTCTCCAAAGAGAGCTGATCCGATAATCCAGAACCGCGCAGGATATCCCCTTTTGAGCACGATCTCGGCCGCCTGAAGAAAGACGTCCTGCCCTTTCCAAGGAGCTATGCGGCCAACAATCCCGACAACGGGGCCCCTTCCCGATACTTCATCTGCCCCGCGGCCCCTTGCTTTACCCCGTGTCGGAAGATTCATCTCCACTCCGTTGTAGACCACGGTGGTTGATTGGACTCTGTCTCTCCGAAGCGATTCCAGGGTGCTGTGAGAGTTGACAATTACGTGATCGGGCAACCGGCCAGCAAGGTTGCGGAAAACAACGGCGGCGGCATTTGGCAGGTAGGGTGGACTAAGAATGTCGTGAACGTGCCACACAACCGGAACTCGGGCCATCCTGGCGGCGAGGACTCCATAGATGTCAGACTTTAGTGAGTTGGTATGAATGAGATCGGCTTCCCGGTCTGAAGCGAACCGCGCCACGCGGCGGGAGTAGTTGAGAAGGCGGGGCAAGCGAAGCAGATGCCGAATCCCCGCTGCACTGAGAGTTCCCTTGCGGATCTCCCGGACGTCCGGGTCAAGCTCCACAACGTGTGTCTCGATCCCGGCCTCCCGCATTTTGGGAACGAGGGGCCCATCCTCACCCAGGAGAACGATCGGCTCCACCTTCGCCCGGTCCAGCGCCTGCAATAGCCGCAGCAGAGCGATCTCTCCCCCGCTGAGCTTCGCCGTATGATCCAGATACAGCACGCGAATCGGGTCAGGCATTGTCCTGGCCCCGGCTTCCTGTGATCAGGCCGGAATAGATCTCGGCGTATTTGCTTGCCACGGCCCGCCAGGAGAAGTGCTCATGGGCGCGATGCACGATCGCTTCGCGCCGTTCTTGTGAGGTGCCGGATTCTTTCGCCTCCTCAAGCGCCTGCGCCAGTGCGGAGGGGTTGCGCTCGGGTACGAGCCATCCGCCGTCACCGACCACCTCCGGAATGGCCCCCGAATCCGAACCGATGACCGGGGTCCCGCAGGCGTGCGCTTCGATGATCACCCTTCCAAACTGCTCCTTCCATCGCCGCGTGGTCCGGGATGGCAGAACGAACACGTCGATCGCGTTCATAAAGACGGGCAGGTCTGTGAAGGGGACGGCGGGAAGGAATCGCACACGGCTGTCCAGTCTCAGCTCCTGGGCCCGTTGCACCAGATGGTCCCGGTGCGGGCCATCGCCCACGATGAGCGCGTTCACCTCCGCCGGACATTGCGCAAGCGCGTCCAGCAGGTCATCCAGCCCTTTCTCCTCCACCAGCCGGCCGGCATACCCGGCAGTGAAACCGCGAATGCCGAACTGCTCCCGGCAGGCGGCGCGGTCAAGGGGGCGGAAGAGGTCCGGGTCAACCGCATTCGGTATCACTTGGGCTGGCCCCCTGTAACCCTTCCTCCGGACGATTTCTATGGCTTCCCGGTTTCTGCCGATCACGAAATCCGCATTCTTCAGTGTATAACTCCGGAAGCTCTCGAAGGGCGGGGGTAGATGTTTGTCTATGTTCTGTTCTGTTTCCGATACAATCTTGCACTCCGGGCAGATCCGCCGCCGCACCCAGCAGGCGTGGGCACTCACCAGTCCCCAGGGCTCCTCCCACAGATCCAGAATATCAGGCCGGAAGTCCCGCAAGAGCCGTCCCAGTCCGGGATACCAGTGGAGATAAAACTGGGCGGGGCCCGCCCAGGGCCACATCACGCGTCCTTTGACGAAACGGTAGGGTGGGGGTGGTGGCTCGTCCGGGTGTTTCCAGCGCCCGTAGTCGCGCCAGCGGTCCGGAACCAGCACGCACAACTCAATGCCCAGCCGCGCAAGCTCCACAGCTTTCGGCTGTCCGGCGGTTGCGGACTGGCAGGTATGAGAGATCAGCAGCACCCGCACGCTTCAGCCCTCTCCCAGCACCCGGCGGTAGACCTCAATGGTCTCACGTGCCATCCGTTCGGCGGTGTAGCGCTCCAGGAAGCGGCGGCGTCCCTGTTCGCCCATCGCCTGCGCCTCCTGGCGATCGCTCAGCAACCTGAGCATCGCTTTGGCTATGGCTGGAGGATTCTGCGGTGGAACCAGCAGGCCCGTTTCGCCATTCAGGACGATCTCGCGTGGTCCACCCGCATCGGTGGCGATGACTGCTTTGCCGAGAGCCATCGCTTCCAGCACAACAAGTCCAAACGATTCAACCGCGCTCGGCAACACCAGCAGGTCTCCCGCACCTATGACGCTGAGGGCGTCCGGCAGATGGCCGGCGAAGCGCACAGCGTCCGAAAGACCCTCCTGGCGCGTCAGCGACTCGAGTGCGGGCCGCTGGCTCCCGTCGCCCACGATCACGCACATCGCGTCAGGGAGCTCGCGCCGGACCTCCGCCATCGCCTGAACCAGAGTGCCGACGTCTTTCTCCTTCTCCAGCCGGCTCACACAGACCGCCAGCGGAGCCTGCTCGCCAATGCCTATCTCACGTCGCACATCAAGAGGGTTTCGGAGGCGGGTCAACTCGGGCGCGATGCCGTTGGGGATAACCGTGATCCGCTCCGGCGAAACGCCTTCCCGCTCCACCATCCTTCTCTTCGCTTCTTCTGAGACGGCGATGAAGTGAGCCACGCGGGAGTTCATCCATTTGTGGGCGAGGCGAAAAAGGTGCCTTGCGACCCCGCGACGCGATGCGTGAGAAGGGGTGAGGAAGTGCTGGGTCATCACCAGCCGGGCGTGTGATACGGTTCGAATGGCAATCGCTGCAGCAAGAGCTGTCCTGCTGTTATGGGCGTGAACGAGGGAGAAAGTCCCGGAGCCCATTTCGCGGCGCAGGATCCCGGCAGCCTGGAAATCTACGAACCCCTGTTTCTGAATGGTCAATACGGGCAACCCTTCATCCCGCGCACGATCACTGAGGATGGCGGGAGAGGGACAACCGACCATCGCCCCTACCCCGAGTCTCCTCAAGGCCCTGGCAAGCGTCAGGATATGCTGCTCCGTTCCCGCAAACACATTGGAATCCGTAAATAGGAGGACCGAAGGAGTGCGGTCGCCCTTCAAGCTGAGGCCTCCAGGAGAACTTGCTCGTACCGTTCCAGCACTCGTGGCCACTGATACTTCTCTACAGTGGAAGAAACCTGCATTGAAATCTGTTCTCTAAACTGGCCGTCCAGGTAAGCTTGAAGAGCGAGGGCCAGTTGCTCGCCGCTGTTCGGGTCCTGGATCAAGCTCCCGTTTTCCCCTTCCACGATAGCATCCTGCGCGCCGGGCACGGCAGAGGTGATGACCGGGAGTCCACTCCCAAGTGCTTCCAGAATCGCCAGACAAAAAGCCTCGTATTGAGTTGGCAGAACAAACAGGTCTGCCGCTGCGTGGAAATGGGCAACGTCGGAAGTCGGCCCGCAGATAATGACCTGTTCGGAGACTCCGTGCGCTTCGGCGAGTACGGCGGCACGCTGGCGATCAGCTCGACCGACGACTAACACCTTCAGGTCCGGGCGATGCAGTAGTTGCAAGGCCTGCAGGATAGTCCTGTAACCTTTGCGTTCAAGTTCGTGTGCGACAAATAACAGGGCAATGTCCGTCTCGCCTAAAGACAGGGCGTTTCGAGCGTCTTTGCGGTGGGCTCGTCGCCTTCCGGGATTGAAGTTCTCCGGGTCAAACCCATTCGGGATGATGACTATGTCTTCTTCAAGCAGACCGAAGATACGCGTCAGATCTTGGCGGACCTGCTCAGTGGTAACGATGATCTTCCGGTAGCCCCCCTTACGGAAATGCTTCCGCTCTAGCCCCAGTAGAATGGGGTGTAAAGGATTCACTTTTTGCCGTAACCGCTCGGGGGAGAGAGGAGGACGCATGGCCCGGCTCCGCTCAAGCCAGGCGTGATGAACGCTCTGGACCCAGTGGACCCCACCTGTCGGACAAACGCAACCGTGAGTGTTCAATACTTCGTATGTCGCGGAGTGGAGGGCACGGGTGCATTGGCGGAAAAAAGACGCGCCTCGCAGAAAGTAGGGCCTCCGCAACATTGGAACTCGAACGTAAGTAATGTGGGATCCCGGAGCCTCCTCCCATTCGTTAGCGAAGACCGTAACGGTGTGACCTCTGGTATCCAGGAAGCGTGCACATTCCCAGACAACCCGCTCCACTCCTGCCCTCCGATGGCAGCCGGGAAATGCTAGCGCGACTCTCATGCCGCCCTCCGCAAAGACACACGATGGGTCCGGCGCTGGAGCGAGTAGTACACCGCCAGACTCATACCAACGCTGGCCCAGGCCACCACGATGGGTCCTCTGCTCCAGTAGTGGTCCACCATGCCGTGCATCAGCTTGGCGGTCAACAAAGCCACTCCCAGAACCAGCAGGGTGAACAACCGGTCCGATTGCCTCACCTGCCTGCGGATTCGCAGCACAAGCGCAAAGAAAGTGGCGTGCACTGCCAGGAATCCGGCCAGGCCGGGGACACCCGTTTCCGCCAGCGTCAGCATCACCACATTGGTCGCGTCGTACTGTTTGCGAAGACCTACTCCCACCCCCCAGAAAGGACTGGAAAGCCACTGCTCCTTGGCGAAGTCGAACGATCTGAATCTTGCCTCGATGTTGAAGCGGGACCGCTCGAAACCCAGCGCATACTCGCGCTTTTCCTGCGGAAGCGCCATCCAGGCCACCGCCACAGCCGGGATCATCAACAGCCCCAGACGCCAGAACTCACGATGCATCCCGCGCATCAGAAGGATGATTCCCACGCCCGCCGCCGCTCCCACCCACGCGCCGCGAGAGAGGCTTAGCACAAGTGCTCCACTGATCACCGCCAGCGCCACCGCAAGTGCCTTCCGAAGGGTAGGGCGGGTCTCCGAGATCCACATTTCCGTGCAGATGACTGTGAACATGCACAGCGAGGAACCGATGCCGTTCTTATGCAGCCCCATCATGTTGAAGCCGCTCGCGATTGCTGCCGAGGCGAATACGGTTCCCGTCAGACAGGCGGCATAGGGGATCCACAGGAGTTGCTGAGGCCTCCGTGTCAGGCTGGCAAATACTGTCACGGCCACCAGGAAGTAGAGGGCCATCTGCAGAAGCGAGATCAAAGCCACCTCGCCCCTCCAGGTGTTGTAAGAAGAGAGGCCGCAGAATCCCAGATAAGCAGCCACGGGTAGTGTGAGGGGACCGGGCAGCACCGGCCGTTTCATCACCAGATTCTTGATCAGAAAGACCGGGAAGGCGAGGGCCAGCCCCAGTTCGGATGGCCCCATTTTGGCGAATGCCAGGCCGCCAACATCTTGCTGTAGAGGAGCCAACAGGAAGATGATTCCCAGCGCGGCCGTAGGCGCGAGCCACGTCAGCACAATGAAGGCTGCCGCCGCGGCGGCTCCAATACCGTAGCGCGGCAGGCCGATCGCCAGCAGGGTCAGCCCGGTTGCCGCGCCCGCCCCTATCAAAAGGAGGAGCGTCAGCCCCACAGCGCGCCGGACCGGCGCCGCCAGCACCACCGTGCTCATGCCAGTGCTCCTCGCCCGGGCGCGCGCCAGTGCAAGGCCTGACGGACCACAAGCCGGAGATGCCGGCGGACTCTTCCGGCTGCGTGGTGGCGACGGGCGGGGAACAGCGATGCGATGAGCCAGCCGGCGGCCCGGAGACTGCATCCTGCCACCATCGCGGAGCGCAGCACCAACAGTCCCGCCCATCCGTGGTGTTTCAGAGTATAGGCATCAAGGCTCACAAACATCCGCTCGTTGAACCTGGCCTCGGGATCGGCGCTCCCCCCTCCGACGTGGACCACTTCGCCGGCGGGGGTGAACCAGATTGTCCATCCCGCTGCGCGCATCCGCTTCTGCCAGTCCGTCTCCTCAGCGTACATGAAAAACCGCTCGTCGAACCCCCCGGTGTCTTCATATGCCTTGCGGCGCACCAGCATACAGGCCCCGATCACCCAGTCCACCTCACGTTCCCGGTCGTGCCCCCAGCGCCGGTAGTCGCCCAGCACCGGATGATCCGGAAAGACCGACGCCACGAACAGGTTCTCCAATACGGCCCGCGCCGGCGAAGGAAAGCGGAAGCAGGAGATCTGCAGGCTCCCGTCCGGTCGGATGATCCTCGGACCCGCCGCGGCCGCGTCGGGATGACGCTCCAGACAGTCCACCAGCGCCGCCGCGCAGCCCGCGCGCAGAAAGGCGTCGCTATTGACCAGCAGGAACAGTTCACCCCGCGCCTGCGCCATCGCCAGATTGTTTGCGGCTCCGAACCCGGCATTCCGCCCGCTGCGCAGAACGTGGATATCCGGGAACTCCCGTTCCACCGCCTCCGCGCTTCCGTCGCTGGACGCGTTGTCCACCACCCATATCTCCGACGGCATCCCGGCGAGGTCGGCCTTCAGCGCGCGCAGACATTTCAGAGTCATGTCCCGCGTGTTGTAGCTTACCACGATGGCCGAGATCAGCGGACTAGTGTTCACCTTCGTCCCTGCACTCGCTCAAGCCGGAGATCACCGCCTCCACAGCATCCAGCCGTGCGTCCCAGGAGTGCCTGGCTGCTTCTTCCCGCCGCCTCTCCTTCAGCTCATCTCCCTCCTCCAGAGCTTCCAGACACGCCCTCAGGAAATCATCGGCGGAGCGGGCGATCCTCACCAGTTCCGGATAGTCGCGGAAGCCGGCCACGTCCGTCGAGACGATCGGCTTGCCCGCCGCCAGATATTCCCACAGCTTGATGGGGTTCAGGCTCTCAGTGAAGGCGGTCATCCGGTGAGGAGTGATGCAGACATCGAACGCGCGCATGTACTCAGGCACTTCGGAATAGGGAACACGTCCCGTCAAGCGCACGCGGCCGGTGCTGATTAACCTGCGTTTCTCCTCCTCTCCCAGCATCTCCGGACCCACCAGAGCGATGGTGCCCCTTTCCATCATACGGGCGATCTGCTCCACAAGTTGCGCGTCCACGCGGTCCGGATGAATGGTGCCCACATAGCCGAACACCGGGCGCTCCCAGTCCCGGCACGCCTCCGGCAGGGGACCATCGCCGTCCAGCACCCTCGCATAGTGCGATGCGTCCACTCCGTTCGGGATCAGCTCCAGCCGCCTGGCCAGGGGCTGCTTCATCTCGTAGAGCCTCTGCGAGCAGACTATGACCGCGTCCGCACTGCGGCACAGGGCGGCGTCCTGCCGGATGGTGAGCTTGCGCAGCCATTGCGGCTGCTCGAAACTGGTCCAGTCGTCCGTGATGTCATAGATGACTGCGCGCTCTCCCATCCTGCCCGCCATATGCACCGCCGAGTGCGGGTTGAGCCACAGCACAGGCTCCGCCAGGCCGGTCTGACGGGCGGCGCGACGGATCTGCGCGCGCTGGTAGACCTCGTTTGCCAGACGGCCCGCCGTCAGGGAGTTCGGGAGCAGCTTCAGCGGATGAAAAAGCGTGATGTTCGGGAATCCCGGTGCCTGCGTAAGGGCCTTTTTTCCCTTCAGGCCCTCCCGGGTGCGCAGGAAGCGCGACACGTCCCGCGGCTGCCCCACGAACAGGATCTTCATCTCCGGATGCCGCCGGGCCAGCCCCGCGCACAGGAACTGATTCCTGCGCCACACCTCGTCCCAGTCCTCGATGGAGACAAAGATCAGGTCAGGCAACGCTAGGCTCTCTGGCTGCGGGCTTCCTCAGTTTGAGGCAAACAGCATGGGCCCACGCTGGAAGCTTCCACCAGTCGTGTAATGCTTCCAGGAAGAGCAGGGAAGACAGCAAAAACGGGTGCCGGTCGAACCACATACTGCCGCTCATAATGGGGAGGAAGTGGGCTTCCTCAATATGAAAACCCGCAGAGCCACAGGTCCTCTTGAGTTCCCTCCAGTTCATCTCCGAAATGTGATCGTGGCCAACTCTGACCCGCATTACCGGTCTGCCTTCAGCGTCCAGTTCTGTCGACTTGCCAGCATAGTAAGCGCGGTTCAGTTTGCCGCAGCTTAGGCGGTTAATGAGCGCGGCAGCGCGCTTGAAGACAGTGTCGCGCAAAGGCGTTGTCAGAACCAGAAGACCACCGGGTTTCAAGACTCGGTGAATTTCCTCAAGAGCTGCGCACGGGTCGGACAGGTGCTCTATGACGTCTCCCATATTCACAGCATCGAAATAGCCGTCGTCGAAAGGGAGCCCCTGCATAATGTCTGCCGGCTGGTAGTTACAGTTGGCATACCCGGGCACTGATAGAGCGAATGCCTGGCCATAGCGAAGCGTGTCTTCGTTGAGGTCCACTCCCCACATTGTGACATCGCTCGGCTTTCCCAGCCTGGCATTGAGCATCAGGATCAGGTTCCCGTAGGCGCAACCGACATCGAGTATAGCGGCCGGGCGGGAGGCTGCCCGAACGGCTTCCTCAAGCCAGGCCAGTGTCGTGGCATCCTTTCTGTATCCATTACGGTATCCAAGGAGGTTCGGCCCTTCCTCACCTTGAAAGGCGACACGGTTCTCCAGGCAAGGCCTGTGAGGATCATCCTCCCGTAATATGAGGACAGGGGGCATACCGATGTTCGCTTCCCTCGCTTGATGTGGATTACGATCTGATGGCACTACGGTAGACTCCCCAATATCCTTCACACACTATGTCCCAGCCTAGCTGGATATCACTCACAGAGGCGTCGCCTAGCCGCTACCCCCCACCGCCTCCCGAAGCTTCTGATAACTGTGCTCCCAGGTCAACTGCTCCGCTCTGGCCGAGCCCTTCTGCCGTATCCCTCCCGCATCGCCGGGTCTCGCCGGAACTCCTCCAGCCTCCCGCCGCAAGGTGCTGACGCGTCAACTTATGGATGACGGTGATGACCGAGCTACCCGTCACGGGAGAGTAATGGTCGCCTGGCATCGGAATATGCATAAAATGCTCAGCCAACGCTTCCCGGCTCCTTTCCCGCGCCGCACACTTTCCCGTACACCTCCAGATACCTTTCCGTCACCGCGTCCCAGCTGAAGAGCCTGGCCCGCTCACGGCCGGCCGCGCCCAGCCGCTCACGCAGAGCGGGGTCATCTGCCAGGCGCCGGATGCCCTCCGCCAGAGCATCCACGTCCTCTGGCGGAACCAGGATCCCCGTCTCGCCGTCCAGCACCACTTCCGGCACTCCTCCCACGCGCGTTGCCAGCACCGCCTTGCCCGCCGCCATGGCTTCCAGATTCACGATCCCGAACGGCTCGTGACGCGACGGAAGGACGAAGAACACGCACTCGCGGAAAAGCGCCGCTGCCGTCTGCCGGTCTGCTTTGCCGGGAAAGTGAACCCGTCCATTCAGTCCTGACCCGGAAGCCAGTTCTTTCAGCACGGCCAGCTCCGGGCCGTCGCCTGCCACAACCAGATCCATATCTGCTATGCCCGCACGTTTGAACCCTTCGATCAGCAGGTCGAAACCCTTTTGCGGAACCATCCGGCCGATACCCAGGATGAACGGCCTCTTCTCCTCAAGCGGCCGATCATCCTCGAAATCCGCCAGTCTGATCCCGTTGGGAATGACGCATCCTCTCTGGCCGAAAGGTCTCGCATACCATTCCTCCAGCTCCTGGAGTGTGGCCCGGGAACACGCGGTGATGGTGTCGGACACGTTCAGAATCTGCCTCAGCGTACGGCGCATATAGCCAGAACGCTGGTAAAGGCCGGTTGCATCCATCGTCAGCTCGCCCTGAGCCGTCACCACCAGAGGCAGCCCCAAAGCCTGTTTTGCCAGCATCGCGTAATAGCCGTTGCTGCTGATGCACTGAACGTGCAGCAAGTCCACGGCGTGCTTCCTGAGGATGTCCAGCATCTGGCGGAAAACCTGCCGGTGGGCCAGGTGGTAGCTGAGGTGCGCCTTCACGGAGCCGTCCGGCACCCGGAAGGGCAGCCTGTACACGGGGATATCATCCACCTCCTCGTACTCCGGCAGGCTGCGGGGCCAGCGGTTGGTCAGGATGATGACCCGGTGCCCCTTGCGCATCAGCTCCAGCGAAAGCTGGCGGCAGAGCTCCTCCACCCCTCCCACGTGCGGGTAGAACGCGCTCGCGAAGATGGCGATGTTCACAGGGTCTCCTCCCACTCCTTCCGGGTGACGCCGGCCTGCCGCAGGATCCGGGCCAGCAAGCCGGGTGAGATGACGCTCCGATGCGGGTTCGGCAATAGCAGGCGCAAGATGCCCCGCACCATGAACTCGTGCCTGCCTCCGGGGAAGGGTCCGTCGAACCCAATTGCCTTGAGGCGGCGTATCAGGTCAGCGCGCGCCACCGGTGCAAGGCGAGGCAATCAGGTCACTCCCCTCTGAGGTGTTCGCACCTCCACCCCTCCCACATCAGGGATGGGGTGACCGTTTGCGAGGCTGAAAAGAAGCCAGTCGTCCAGCGCTTCTGCCAGGTTCCGGCGGCACCCCTCCAGCGTCCGGCCTGTGGCCCACACCCCCGGCACTCCTGGTATCTCCCCGTAGTAGGGCTCTTCGTCTTCGATGATCTCGTACCTCGCGGCTTCCATCGCCGCATCCAACCACTGCCGGATCATCTCACCCCTCCCGCATACACTTCCTCATACTGCTGGCACACGCGCTCCCAGCTGAAATCCCGGGCGCGCTCCAGACCCCGCGCGGCCAGATCTTCCCTCTTGCAGGCATCCGTCAGCAGCTCCACCAGAGCCGCACCCAGCCGTGCGTCCTCCACCACCACCCCGTCCTGTCCCTCCCGCGTCACCTCCCTGGCTCCAGGGTTCGGACTGGCCACCACCGGTGTCCCGCTGGCCATGGCTTCCACATAGGGCACGCCGAAGCCCTCATACGTGCTGGGAAGACAGAACACCCACGCACGGCGGTAAAGCTCCGCCAGCGTCTCGACGTCCACCGCACCGAAGCACCGCACACCCGGGGCCTCCACCGGCCCGGCATCGCGTACCACCCACAGCTCCGCCTCCGGCACACTGGGCAGCACCTCCCCCACGAAGGTCTCCACCAGCATTCTGCCGCGCTTCCGGCTGTCCAGCACGCCCACAAAAAGGATACTCGGCCGTTCGCTCTTTGGTCCTCCCGGCCGGAACACGTCCGTGTCCACCCCGCAGGGGATCACGGTCCTGCACCACGGGAATGCCCGGCGCGTGTTCTCGGAGATGCACACCGTATGGTCCGCCGCAAGAGTCGCCAGAATCTCCCCGGCTCCCAGCGCCAGCATCCGGAGACGGTTTCGGAAGCCCCTCGCGTGAAGCGCCTCCACCAGGCACGACCCGTGCATCGTCCGGACGTGCACCGGCCGGCCCCCGAAGCGAAGCAGATAATCCTCTCCGTGGGCGTGCACTACGTCGAACTCCCGCAGTGGCAGGCGGCGAAGCGCTTGCGCGAACTTCAGCGTGCGCAGCGGAGGGCGCACGTCCACCTCACGGTGCGCGTAGCGGGCGTCCGCAGGTTGAGGGCTGGGTGAGAACATGGTGACTTCGTGCCCGCGTCCGGAAAGAGCGTTGGCCAGGTAGTGCGCCTGATAGCCCGGTCCCATCTGCGAGGCTCCCGGCAGATAGTACGAAATGCACGCGATCCTCACCCGCCGCCGTCCCTCCCCATCTGCTCCGTCAACTTCTCCGCCCGGGGAGGATGCGCCTCAGCGCCTTCCCGGCGATGGAGCGCAGTCTCTGTTTCCTCGCCTTGAGTGCCAGTTCCCTGTATGCCCCTCCGCGCATATCGGGCGCAAAACCGTCGGCGACAGGGAGCACCTCGGCGCATTTCTCGATGATGTGGTGGAAGGCCACATCGGGCGCAAACCATTGCTCGTAGGCCCGGCGTGCTTCCGCGCCCAGAGCCTGCCAGTCCTTTTCCCGGTTCTCCAGCATCTCCGGCAACCGTGCAACGTCCGCCTCGGCCACACGAAGGGCGAAGCTGTCCCAGTCCGGCCCTTGCGGGGGCACCCACTGGTCGGCCAGGATCACCGGCGCCCGCCCGGCGCGCATCACTTCATACAGACGGATGGATGAGGTTCCCCTGCCGCGCGGACACAGCACGAACTTCGACCTGCCCAGCATCTCCGCGAAGTGCTTCTGGCGAGCCCGGTGAGCTTCCGGATCCCGGCTCCCATCGAAGAAGACGAACCCGCTGCTGTCCTCGATGTGCGCCGAAGGATGACTGAGCTGCAGGATCCGCCGCCGGACTCTGTGCCCCTCGGATGTGACATGTCCGGGTGTTCCCACAAAGCTGAACAGAAGGTCCGGCTGGCAGCCTTCCGGGGGAGCCGTCTCGTCTCCGAGTGTGTAGTAACCCCAGGCGCGCGCCGCGCGTTCATCGAAATGCCGCTTTGGCAGACTGACATACACCCCCGGAGCCGCCACCCACGGTTCGTCGCACTCGTTGTAGACCAGCGTGCGGTTCCGGAACTGCACCAGGTCGCGGTGGTCCAGCAAGCAACGCATCCGCCAGTCCGGCGACAGGTGACAGTCCACGAACAACAGGATGTCGGCGCTGTCCGGCGCGTCCACCACCCGATGCTTCTTGTGCCGGTCCCGCTCCGCCAGGTTCCGGAACGCCTGCACCACAGGCGATGCATCCGGCGGATGGTTGAAGCTTGCCAGAAAAACCTTCATCCCCTCCTCCCCATCTGCTCCCTCAACTCCTCCGCCTCGCGGCCGTGGCGGATGGGTCCCGTGCCCTGTGTCAACGCTAGCCATAGACCGGCCGCAAGCCCCGTGGCCGTCCCGGCCAGGAGGATCCCCAGACGCGCAAACGCCGCCGCGATCCTCCGCAGGAACTCCAGGGCTCCATGCACCAGCAGACTGCGCCCCAGATACCGCCACACGATCGGTGCCAGCGGACCGTATATTCGCAGCAGCATGACCAGGGTGTTGCGAGCGACGTAATAATCGTACTTCACGCTGAAGCGGCGGCCTCCCGGTTGCGCCGCTCCGATATGGTCGCAGCAGACCGCAGGGTTGAACACCATCTGGTAGCCCGCTTTCCGGGCTCGGATGCACAGTTCCGTTTCTTCGCAGATTCCGAACGGCCCGGCGCGGAAGTCATCCCGGAACCCTCCCAGCTCCGCTATCACGCTTCGGCGAAGCGACATGTTGCAGCCGATGCCGTGGTCCACTTCCACAATACGTCCCGGATCTGCTGCGAAGTAGCCGGTCAGCACCCCGTTGGGTTTCAGCAGCCCGATTTCATTTACGCCCCGGGACTCCTCGCCCGGCTGATGGTTGAGCGCTCGACCGGCCACTCCGGCCACGGTCTCGTCCTCGTAGGTCTCCAGCAGGGCAGCCGACCAGCCCGGATGCACAAAGGCATCGTCGTCAAGGAAGGCGATGATATCCCCGCGGCTTCTCGCCAGGGCCTTGTTGCGCGAGTTCGGCGTGTTGCCCCTCCCGTCCGGGTTGGCGATGTACTCCACCCCCTCGAACTCCGCCACCACGTCCCGCGTGCGCGTGTCCGGGCTTGCGTCCACCACGATGATCTGGTCCGGCCTGGGCTCCTGAGCCATCAGGCACGCCAGACACCGCCGCACGCAGTCCGGGCGATTATAGGTAGGGATGATGACGGTCACAGTCAGTGCACTCATTCAGGGGAAGCCTGCTGTTCAGCCGGAAAGGGAGTAAGTGCACGCCTTGCATACCGCCGGGTTTTACCGCGTTCGCACAGAAGAAAAGCATTGATCGCTAGGCCAAGAGTATGCCGAGCCTCCCAATCTGCTACTCCTTCCTTTCTTAGCCACTGCCAGGGGAAGAGAATGCGGAAGAGCCCCAGGATCACAAGGTGACGAGCGGTGCGGTACACGTGCCGCAATGAAGGTTCCTGGTGGTCCCAGTGATACGCCACGTGCGCCGTGCTCCGTGCGTGAGCGATAACACTCTTGAGATAAGACTTGCGCAACAGGCGTTCCGGATCGAAGTTGTGCTCCACCGCAAAGGACACCTTCGGCAGGATCCGGAAACCGGCCTCCTCAAGCTGCAAGGCGAAAAGGGTCTCTTCCATAAAACCCAGAGCACCTGCGCCAAGGAAAGGGTCAAACTGTGGCACCTTTGCGAGCACGTGCCGCCCGAAGGCCATATTGGCCCCGATCAGGAAACCAGCGTTCTCGCGATAATCTTCTAGCCGCACAAGCTCCCCGAACAGGCCCCGGTCCTTCTCGCCCATCCACTCCCTCTCCAGCTCCGGGGCCAGACGCACTCCGCCGGCCACCGCGTCCGCTTCGCCGTTCAGGATGGGGCGGCACATCCCCTCGATCCAGTCCTCAGGCACGCGGACATCGTCATCCGTCCAGAGCAGGATGTCTCCTGTACTCTCCGCGATGCCGCGGTTCCGGGCGTTTGAAAGTCCCTTTTGCGGCTCGAAAACATACCTGACCGGCATATTGTGCAGGTCGGCTTGCTCTACAACCTCCTTCGTATGATCCGTGCTGCCGTTGTCCACCACCAGCAGTTCGGCCGGCATATCCTCCGGCACGCGTACGCGCCCGACGGACTCCAGTGTCTCCCGCAGGCTGTCCGCCCGGTTCCGCGTGCAGATGATGATGGAGACGGTACGGCTTGTGCTCAACCTGCCAGTTCCTTCAAGTGGTCATATGCTGCACGCTGCGCCGCGATCTGCTCTTCGGCGCGTCGAAGCAGATAAGGTCTGAGGTCATCAGCAAGGCTCCAGAGGCGCCGGGCCTCCTGGAAGGCAGCTTCTTCAAAATGCTCGTCATCCAGACAGACCACGCCACAGCCTTGCCCGAACACGTCTGCCAGGCCGGCAAACTTGTCCCGATAGTATTGAGAGCGGGCAATTCCCAGGGCCGGAATGCCTTGCGCGAGCGCAAAGACGGCGGCGTGGTAACTGCCAGTAAACACCAGCCGGCAATGTCCCGCCCGCCGAATAATGCCTTCTGGTGTTGGCTCGTCGTCTTCCCCGGGCTCCATCCGCACGTCGGCCTGGCTGCACAGTTGCCGGATGGCCTTTTGATCCTCACCGTCCGGATAGAAGGAGATGGGCAGCGCCATTACGTCGGCTTTGAGCGACAGATGGAGACGCCTAAGCAGAGTGACCAGCGGTTTCGTTCCCTCGCTGTCCACGCGCGAATACCAGGCAAGTCTGACCCCTAGACCCAGCAGATCTCCGAGGTGCGAGGTTCGGAGGTTGTAAGCAAGCTCGACTGCATCGTCGCCCGTCACTCGGACATCTGGACAGCGTGCCTCCAGGTCTTTCAGAAGCAGCGGTCCGAACTGACCCTCACGAAGGGTGATCAGACAGGCCGCGTCCGCAATGGCTTTGATGTCAGCCCGCACAAAAGGATCGTTTGCCGGGCCGAGTCCCTGACCCAAAATAGCAACAGGCTTCCCGAGCAGTCTTGCAAGCTCCGAGAGCTGGCGGGCCCCCGCAACCATGCCGGGAAACTCGTCATTCAAATAACCTCCCCCGGTCGCCACCACCAGGTCTGCACGCGTCACAGCCGTGTAGTAACTGCGCAGCGGTTCGGTATCCCGCCCCAGCAGGATTTTTTTTAGACACAGTGCCTGAAAGGTCGCGTGGGGGGCCAATCGCCGCAGGTTAGTCTCGACACCGGGCGCATAGCGGGCCAGTGGCCCCAGCAGGGTCCCCCGGCCGTGATACATATGTCTGCCATAAATGGAAAGAGGTCTTGCCTCTGGAAGGTAGCGTTTGAGCCGTTCAGGCTGCGAGGTAAAAACGCTGAACTCTGACTTTGGCCATATCTCGCGCAAACGCTTTAGCGCGACCTGCAGCATAGCAAGATCGCCCATATTAAGAAACTCGTGGCCACCCTGTTCTGCAACTATGCGCACCTAATCAGAGACTCCCTGTCTGGGTATTATCTGTACGACTGCTGGATGGTGACCTGTCTCTTCGGCAGCAAGGCTGCGCCAACTGTGAGGGATTACAATGCTGCCATAACTGCGCGTTTCAGGGAGGGGTCTGCCTGCTAGGCCTCCTGCCACGACTTCAAAGATAGCGGCTCCTTCAATGTGGTCAAGAAGCTCACCGGCATCGTACAGAGCCGCGTTGATACGATAGCTTCCTGGCAGGAAGAGCACAGGGTCCAAAACACAAGCGAGCCGCTGAGTTGGCCAGGAAACTGAGTCGCCGGGTGCCGAAAGTGCCGTGCTGCAATGGCACACGGGCGTTCCGGCCTCGTTGTAGATGGTAAACTGGCACGTTATTCCCGCAAGTGGAGTGGAGAACTCAAAGAGTATTTCGCCGGCGCGGCCCGTCATGAGCGGGCCTTCGAGACCGTTGTCTGCTTGAAGTATTCTTATGTCAACAAAACGTGCGCGTCCACTGCCTCTTCGCTCTGTGTGGTCACGAAGAGATTTTTCTGCACGTCTGGCCAGACCTTCGAGGTAAGCTGCAATGACGGTTGCGCTGTGACCCTGAGTTTCCACTTGGCCGTTGGCCAATAGAATCGCGCGGCCGCACAGACCCTCGACTGCGGCCATATTGTGGCTGACGAACAGGACGGTGCGTCCCTCTTGCGTGCTGACTTCCTTCATCTTGCCCAGGCACTTCTTCTGGAACTCAGCATCCCCCACCGCCAGCACCTCGTCCACCAGCAGGATCTCCGGGTTCAGATGCGCCGCCACAGCAAACGCAAGACGCACATACATCCCGCTGGAGTAGCGCTTCACCGGAGTGTCCAGGAACTTCTCCACCCCCGCAAACTCCACGATCGCATCGAACTGACGCAGGATCTCCCGGCGCTTCATCCCCAGAATGGCGCCGTTCAGGAAGATGTTCTCCCGGCCCGTGAGCTCCGGATGGAACCCCGTGCCCACCTCCAGCAGACTGCCCACGCGCCCGTAGATGTCCACCTCACCGGTGGTGGGCTCTGTGATGCGGGAGAGGATTTTGAGCAGGGTGCTCTTGCCGGCTCCGTTTCTGCCGATGATGCCGACGACATCGCCGCGCTTGATGTCCAGGTCAACGTCCCGGAGGGCCCAGAAGGTCTCGCGCTCCAGCCTCTGGAAGGGGTGGCGGATGCGGTGCATGATGGCCTCGCCCAGGGTGGTGTGCTTCTCCTGCCCGTGGAGGATGCGGTATGCCTTCCCGAGCCCTCTTATGCGTATTGCGATGTCCGGCTCTGCTCCCATACTCCTCTACCGATTATTGCCACATCTCCTCGTCCCTTGCAGGACGGAGGAACCCATCCCCCTCTCCCCGAGAACGGGAGAGGGTTGGGGTGAGGGCGATGTCCACCCATCAGATCACGTCCGCGAAGTTGCGCTCCATCCGCCGGAACGAGAACGCGCCCAGGATGAACACCACGAACGCGAAGCCCGCGGAATAGGCAAGCAGACCCGGAGGGGGTGGAGCCATTCCCAGCAACGACCAGCGGAACGCTTCCAGCAAGCCGGAAAGCGGATTCGCCAGGAAGAACCAGTGGAAGCTGGCCGGCAGCTTCTCCATCGCTTTCTCAAGCGAGTATCCTACCGGCGACGCATACAGCAGGAACTGCACCATCACCGGCAGCACATACTGGACATCACGATAGCTCACCGTGAGGGCGGCGGCGAAGAAACCGATGCCAAGCGCGATCATCAGCAGAAGCAGCATCCATACCGGCAGCAGCAGGATCTCTAGGGGCGGCACAAGGCGGAAGGAGGCCATCAGGAACGCCATCAATCCGAAGGAGACGGCGAAGTCTATCAGCACCCCGAACACCGTGGACAGCGGGAGCACCAGCCTGGGGAAGTAGATCTTGCTGACCAGATGAGCGTTTCCAATGAGACAGGTGCTGCTCTTCGTCACCGTCCCGCTGAAAAGCCCCCACGCCATCATTCCGGCGAACGACAGCACAAAATACGGAATGGGTCCGCCGCCCAGCTGTGCAACGCGCCCGAAGATGACGGTAAAGATCCCGGCGGCCATCAGGGGCTGGAACACCACCCACACCGCTCCCAGCGCCGTCTGCCGGTAGCGCAGCTTCACGTCCCGCCAGGCGAGTGTCATCAGCAGGTCCCGGTAGTTCCAGACCTCCCGCAGGTTCAGAGCCGCCCACCGGCCCGGCGGACGGATCCTCAGATGCGGCGTAGCCGCATGAGCTGCCTTCGCGTCAACCCCCAATCTCTGTCACCTCCAGCGTGATATCCCCGCGCGTCACTGATCCTTCGGCTCCAGCTTCTTCAGCTCCGGCTGCGCGGCCGCGATGAAATCCTCCAGCACTCCGCGCGCATCCGGCTCATCCACCGTCAGGATGCGTATCTGAAGCGCCGCCTCCTGCCTGCCCTGCAGCCTGGCTTTCAGCGCCAGAATGCGGTTCCACTGCTCGGGGGCGTATTTCGGCCGCTCCGCGGCTCGCCCTTTCCACCAGTAGACCGCCCGTAGCCGGTAGCCGTCTTTCTCCGCCACGACCTCATCCAGAGGCTGCCCGGCCAGCGTGGCGCGCTTCTTGGGACTCATCTCGAATCCCTGACCGCGAAAGCAGAACCAGGGATCATGGAAGTCCACATACTCCCTCGCACTCAGCAGCGTCAGGTTGACCGTCCGCCCGTCTTTGCGCTCATAGATGCGGTCCGTTATGACCGCGCTGGGGAGGTGTTTCATCACCTGTGGATCCTGCTCCAGTTCGCGCACGAACTTCCACTCGCCCACCTGTTTCGGGAAAGTGTGAACGGGAAGCACCTCCATCTTGTCGTAGGTCAGACGCCCGACGGCCCGGTTCACCACCAGAGCCGCCAGCGCCAGCACAATACAGACTACAAGGCGAATCTGAGTTCCCTGCATCCAAGGATCCTCCCCAGCAGAACGAACAGTCCGAACGAGATGACCAGCACCGAGAGCTCCGCCCAGTCATGCGCTCCCTCCAGAGCGTGCTGGCCCCAAGCCGATCCGATGAAGATCAGTGCGCAGATGCGGATGATATTCGCCAGAAGCGCAATGGGATAGGCCGCCAGCACCAGCACCGCGCGCTTCCAGAGGCTGACATTGAAGACGTAGCCGTACAGGAAGGCGAAAGCCACCAGCGCTGTCAGCTTCTTGAATCCGCTGCACACTTCCGCCACCTCCACGGAGATGGTAGGAGTGTCAATCCGGTTGCCCGTCTGAATCAGCGGATATCCCAGACTGCTCATCAGGATGACCGATCCGGTGGTGCTCTGGTTCTGAACCTCCGTGCTGAGCGGCAGTATGATGATGTCCGGCATCGGCGCGGCGAAGAACAGGAAGCAGACGGGGAACGCTACCACCTTCCACAGATTCTTCCCGTGCAGCGCCAGCACCGTTCCCGCGATCACGGGGATCAGCGAAAGCATCGGGAACCATTTGATTCCCAGAACCCAGGATGCCGTCTGGATCAGAAGGCCGAAGCCCAGGAGCCAAACGCCGAGCGTTGTGGGCTGCGGCTTGGCCGCGCGGATCTCCCTGCGCAGCATCCAGAGCAAGAACAGGGAAATGGGAAAGATGAAGACCCCGTGCGCCTGGTTCTCATCCTTCACCCAGATCTTCGCCGCTTCCGCTACCACCGGGGCATACAGCGCCACCAGTAGCGCCACCAGTAACAATACGCCGCGCGGAGCCCGCTTCAGCGCCTCCCACCCGCCGCCCAGTTCCTGAGCAAAACCGCGTGCCGCCTCCGGCGACACCCCTCCTTCTCGCGACTCCATCATCAGTATCTGTACCTGTTTCCCGTCAGAATGCGGATGGTCTGGTCTATCAGGCCGATTCCGGACATGACCGCAAACGCATCCTGCCACTGGAAGCCCCGCTTCTTATCCGGAATGAACACCACATCTCCGGCGGAGAGCATGGCGTTGGCTTCCATCTTGCCGTCTTTCAGGAACTCCTCCAGATTGTAGCGGGTCACCACCGCCTCGCCTTTGGTCTTGTCCACGCGGATGACGCGGACCTCCCGCATCTCGGCATTCTGAGCCAGTCCGCTCGCGTTCAGGGCGTCGAGGATCCTGTCCCCTTCCTTGTAAGGGTAGAATCCCGGCCGGGCCACGGCTCCGAACACATAGGTGCGATTCTGCCACTCGGGCACCATGATGCGCGCCCCGGGCTTGAGCTTGGCGTTGACGGACATGTCGCCCTTGCGCAGCAGGGCATCCAGGTCCAGCTTGCGCTCAACGCCGTCCTCTTCGATGGTAGCCGCGTGGAGGTCGGCGCTCTCGCGCACGCCGCCGGCCAGCCCCAGTGCGTCCAGCACGGTCATCTCGTCGCGATAGTCGAAGCTTCCGGGGCGGATCACCTCACCGATGACGCTCACCTGCGTCCGGCGCTCCGGGATGAAGATGATGTCCCCCTCCTGCAGAAGCACGTCCCGCTCCGTCCCGGCCAGGCGGGAGAAGTCGGTCATATCGTAGGTCTGTGACTCTCCTGAGCGCCGGGTCACACGCACCTTGGTGATGTCCCCCGCAGGCGAGGCTCCACCCACCTCGGCCAGCGCGTCCGAAAGCCGCATTCCCGGGCGATACTCGATGGCTCCCAGCCGGGCCGCGAAACCATTCACCACGATCGCTGCCTTGCGCTTCTGAGTCACGGAGACCGTCACGGACGGCCGCACCACAAAGCGATCCCACTCCCGCGCCAGATACTGCGCCAGCTCCTCCGTGGTCTTTCCGCTGGCCTTCACGCTTCCCAGAATGGGCACCGAAATGGTCCCGTCCGGGAGAACGGTGGCCTGGGTGGACAGGTTGGGGAAGTTGACCACCATCACCGAGACGACGTCATCCGGTGCCAGCACGTAAGCCGGAGCAGCCGTGTTGTCAGCGAGCACGACCCCCGGCGTCTGGAGCACCATCAAAAGAGCAAGCGCATAGCAGGCGAACCTTCTCATTTACGCTTCCTCCTTTTCGACCACGGCAGCGTCATCCGCCGCCACAAGCGCACGGTCTTCCACGCGCTTTCTCCTCCCGTCCCCGTAATAATAGTAGCGATGATAGGCGGCCGAGCGATCCTTCGGGGCCCGGTTCACAAAGAACACCATCAGTTTCGGCCCTGCGGCCGCCAGGGTCTCCGCAGCTTCCCGTACCACCGGGCGTTCCACCGAACCGGCGCTCACCACGTGCAGGATGCAGTCCACGTGAGGTGCCAGAAGAAGGGCATCCGCCACCACCGCGCAGGCCGGAGCGTCCACGATGACGATATCCGAGATCTTTCGCAACTCTTCCAGTATGCGAGGAACGGACGGCATCGAGAACAGGTCAGTGGGGTTGCGGTCCGGAGTGCCGCTGTGAAGCAGCGTCAGGTTCTCGGTGTCTCCGGCCACCAGCGCCTCGTCCAGCGTCAGTCTGCCCGTTATCACGTCGGCCAGTCCCACGGGCTCCGCCGTCCCGAACAGTTCGTTCTGCGTCGGCCGCCGGAGGTCGGCATCCACCAGGATCACCCGGTTCCCGGCCCTGGCCAGCGACCGGGCCATCTGAGCCGCCGTCAGCGACTTGCCCTCGCCCGGCATCGCGCTTGTCACCAGCACCACCTGCGGCATTTTGTCGTCGCCGTTGGCGGCCTGGCGCAGGGCAAGCGATAGATTCACGCGGGCCAGACTGTAAGCTTCTTCCACAGGCGCCGTACTGGAGCCGGACATCAACTCCTTCAACTCGGACTGCGACCATCGCGGAAGCGCTCCGACTACCGGCCCGGGTACCAGCTCGCGCACATCGTCCACAGACCTCACCCGGGTGTCCGCCTGCTCCAGAATCAGCACCACCGCGAACGACAGCGCCAGCCCCACCGCCAGTCCGAAGAGCAGGTTGCGGGGATGGTTCGGCTCGAAGGGCTTCTCCGGCACAAAGGCATACTGCGAGATCTGCACGTTGCCGCTGGCGGAGTCCTTGTCCAGGCGGGCAGCGCTCAGGTTGCGCTGCAGAGTGGTGTAGAGCGTCTTTGCCAGCTCTGTCTCCCGGGCGAGGCGCGCATACTCCAGACTGGTGTCCGGGACATCCGCAGTCTTCGCGCGGGCGCGGTTCCGGGCGGCCGTGGCGGCCGCCAGCCGGGCGCGGGCGTTCCGCAGATCCAGCTGCGCCGCCGTCAGCGCCTGGCTGAGTCCGGCCTGTCCTTCCAGCGATGGCCTCTTGTTATCCAGCGTGCCCTGCAGCGCAGCCGCCAGACGTTTTTTTACATCCGCGATCTGCGCGTCAATCTCTTCCAGACTCCCCGCTCCGGGGTAGCCGGGCCGGATCCGCAGCGCAGCATTCGCCCGCTCCATCTCAAGAGCGTTCAACCTCTGCTGTAGAGAGAGCACCAGCGAATCGTCCCGCACACCTGTTCCCTGTTCGATGGCCCGGTTGGCGGCCTGAAGGCGGCGTGCCAGTTCCGCCACACGCGCCTCCTGCACGGAGACCTCCTGCTGCGCCTGCACCACCTCGGCATCGTGCTTCAGATACTGTTCCACAGCCGCCTGCGTCTCCGCGCTGACGTCCACCATCCGGTGGGTGCGCTTGAAGTCCTGCTCCTTCTGCTCAGCCTCAGCCAGTCTGGCCCGGGCGGTGGCCACCCGCTCCTCCAGAGTGTTCACCGTATCCGCCGCACTCTGCTGCGCCACTTCGCGCTTCCACTCCACGAAAGCCTCGCAGATGGCGTTGGCCAGCGTCTCCGCCTTGGCCCTGGAGTCCGCCACCACCCGGATCTGCACGATATCCGTGCCCTCAGGCGAGCCCACTTCAAGGTTCTTGACCAGCTTCTCCGGGTCCAGATCGCGCAGGACGTCTTCGGAGATGGCACCTTCCAGCGCTTTGTTCTTCAGGTAGTTGATGGTGCGGATGGCCATGGCGTAGCTGCGCAACATGGCCACCTGGGTGCTGATGGTCTCGCGCAGGTCGCGGCCGCTCGTCTGGTCCGGCAGCACGGCAGGGGTCCGCTGCACCAGAATGACCTGGGCTTCAGCCCTCCACCGTGGGGGTGTGGTGAAGGAGACGTACGCCGCCGTGCCGAGCGCCGCTCCAGTGACCAGAAGGATCACCCACAACCGGCGCCAGACCACACCGAGAATGTCACGGACCGTGACGGGAGTATCAACAGCTGAGTATAGACCGGGCTCCATTACGCCTTATCGTCTTCCAGTCGCCTCCGGAACGGGTCATAGCGGATCGGTATCGGCCGGCGCCAGACCCGTGGGAGTATGAGTTCGCCTGTTGTTACCAGGCTGCCGGGCGAAGCGGGGGCGCCGGGCGCATCTCACGCGCGCGTGGGGTGCAGACGAAACCACCTCCCGCCAGCATCCAGACGCAAGTCAACCCCCGCGGGCCCGGCCTTCTTCGACTGAAAATAAGACCCGCGGCGGGCAGCTCACGTCTCTTTCTCAAACCTAACAGATGCCCCTCCTCCTGTCAATGGCAGGCCAGATTTCCGGTCCTCCTGCTAAGCATCGCCACACATTTTTGCTTCCGGGGCTGCCAGAGTCCGGAAGAATCTACGGGACCTGCTTCTCCGGCGGTTCCCATGAGCATCTTCGGCCACTGTTTGCCGCCCCTAGAGACCGGCCGGCAGGGAAAGGCTCAAGCCCCTCCGAAGCGGGCACAGAGGCCGGGCCACGGTTATTCTGCCACAGCTGGCCCGCGGAGGCTTACAGGAATGCTGCACACCATCGAATCGGTTGGCTTGCCGCCTGCGGACTACGTTCCACCTGTCGCGGGGAACGGCGACGTGATGATGATGCTGGATGAGACCGGAGCCCAGTGCCGGGAGCTACCGGAGCCGTACAGAGGACGGATCGGGCCGAAGCCTCGTATCTGGATGCCGGGGCGGCGGATGGACGGGCCGCTCTACCCGCTTTTCCCTTTCGGATACCTGGAGGCTGAAGTTCACACAAAGGGATTTGTGCTGCAGCGGGAGATGCGTTGCTTCTGGAGGCAAACCCTCGATGCCCGGCGCGGCATGGTTTTCACGGAGGAGCGCTATCCTGACTGCCGGGTGGAAACCGCTACGTTCGTGCTGCTGGACCGGAATGTGATCGTGCTGATGAAGCGCGTTCAGGGTTCGGACGCGACCGTCACGGTTCGTCATGTCTGGGGCCGTCAGGACGATCCCCTCCAGTTTCCCCGCCGCGTCCGGCCGTCTTACGGCGAGATGCGGGGAGGTTGTCCCGGCATCCGGGCAGACTACGTCCTGGACGGAATCCGCGAGTTCCATGGCTGCCTTGCGCTGTTCACATTGACCCCGGGGGCGCGTGCGGAGCATAGCGGCAACTCTTCGTCTCTTCATGTCCCCGCGCGCGATGGTGAGATGGTCTGCGCGATCCTGATGCTGCAGGATGATCTGGACGAAGACTGGCAGGAGCGTGCGGAGGAGCTTCCTCACTGGAGCTGTTCTCTGGGCGCGCAGGGGTTGGTAGAGCATCAGGAGCGCCTGTGGCAGGAGGTCTGCGGCCGGGCTTTCATTGAGCTTCCCGCTTCGGCTTCCAGAGTGCAGGACGTCTGGGAGACCTGCCGGATGATGCTGGCCGGGGCGGCAACCCGCTGGAGCGTCCCACCGGGCTACAGCGCCAGCCAGTGGGACATGCGCCTGTTCCACGACGAGCTTTTTCCCCAGCGCGCGATGTTCTCGATGAACCTGCCAGACCGTGCGCGCCGCGTCGCGGACTTCCGCCGCGCCACGCTGGATGTCGCCCGCGCCCGAACGGGCGGACGCGGGGCGCGCTACGCGTGGGAATCCATCGAGGACGGCCGCGAGGGACTCCCCCTCTGCCACACGGTGTTTTACGAGATCTGGCATATGGCGTCCATCGCGGCGGTCGCCTGGCAGGACTGGCGGCATACCGGTTGTGTGCAGAGGCTCCGGGACGTCTGCTATCCCGTGATCCGCGACTGCGCGGAGTTCTTCCGGCACTGGGCCCTGGTGGAGGATTCTTCGGGAGCGGTCAGCACGGTACCCTGCGTGGATCTGGACGAATCCCGACTGCCGGTGCGGGGAGCGCTCGGTACGATGGCCGGCGCACTTGCGAGTGTGCGCTGGGCCCTTGCGGCCAGCCGCATCCTGGGTGGGGATGCGGAGCTGCAGGCGGAGTGGGCGCGGTTGGAGGAGAGACTCGCCCGTTGCCTGCCGGTGCGGGACGGACGTTTCGTTCCGTCTCCCGGAGCGGAGCACGAGGCGCTTGCCGCGGTGCAGCCGGTCTTCCCGTTCGAGGTGGTGCATCCATCCGACCCGGTGGCTGTCGCAAGTGTCCTGAGTTATCACGACCGCTGCCGGACGAAGTTCAACTGGGGCCCAACGTCCGACGCCAACAGCAGCTGGACCTGGAACACCGCTTGGATGGTCATCGCTCTGGCCCGGATGGGGGATGGTGAGCGGGCCGGGGCCGCTATCGAGAAGGCCACCCACTCCGCGCATACATTCGGCGGAGTAAACGAATGTATGGGCGACGACGGGGTAGGGAGCTCGGTCTGGTTCAACACCACCGCCGGCGCGTTCGTTCAGGCTGTGAGCGAGATGTTGTTAGGAAGCTGGGATGATCATCTCCGCCTTTTCCCCGCCATTCCTGCGGACTGGTGCGACGTCCGCTTCCGGCTGCTTGCGGCCGGCCCGGCCCTGGTGGAGGCTGAACTTGCAGCGGGAAGACTGCGGCGAGTGACCATTCTGAGGGAAGCAGCCAGTGCGCAACAGCGAGACATTCTAATACCGGAGCGCATGGTGGGGGAGACGCCCCGTGTCACCGGCGGCAGATTTGTCGGAATGGACAGGAGGGACGGCGTCGTCAGGCTGACGCTGGAGTCAGGGGGTGAAACGGTTCTGGACTGGTGAGCGCTGTTGGCAGTTTTGAAGGTGAAAGTGCCCGGAGGCCAAGGCCTTCCGGGCACTTCTCAGTTCAGTCTGGGCCTTTACGGCATTACCAGCGATTGCGGCCTCCACCGCCGCGTCCGCCGCCGTATCCGCCACCGCCGCCAAAGCCGCGGCCACCGCCTCCACCACCGCCGGTCCTCGGCGGACGAGGGCGCGCCTCGTTCACGGTCAGCGGGCGTCCGCCCAGCTCCACGCCGTTAGTCGCCTCGATGGCCGCGGCGGCATTCTCCGCCGGCAGGTCCACGAAGGCAAAGCCCTTGTCCTGGATGACGCGGATGCTCTCGATCGGCCCGTGGGGCTCAAACAGCTCGCGCAGCTCGGTCTCGGTTGTGTTGTAGGGCATGTTGCCCACGTACAGGGACTTGGTCGCCAATTGCCTGTCCTTCTTCGATCGTCTCGGGAATCACCGGTCCCGCACCTGGCGCAGCCGCCGCCTCTCCGGCTGACGTCTGCGCGATCTCTACACTCTCACAGAGTCCTCTCAAGCGCACTGAGCTGCAGGAATACTCGCTGAAGCTGAAACGGGGTTCCGATCGTTACGCAGAAGGATGAGCAATCTACGGACAGAAACGGGAGGCCGTCGTGCGATGTAGGGTCTGTGATTACCCTGCTTATACCATAAAGGCTAGCCCCTGTAAACGGTTTTCCGCCCTCCCGCGAAGTTTTTCCTCAAAAACTCCGGGCCGGGACGATTGCCCCGGCCCGGACTGCATTGTCCCGAAGAGAGGGTGTTCCTCAGAAGGTCACGGCGCCAGCGGCACGATGTCGTCCCCGAAGGATCCGTCCCGGCTGCGCAGCACCCGGATCTTCTTCCCGTTCACGATGTCCGAGGTGACCACTCCGCGGGCGGCGTAGTATCCGCCGGGCAGCGGGAATGCCCCTCCGATGTTCGTCACGCGGATGCCCCGGTACGGCTGGCCGGTGTTCGGATCTATCCCGGTTTCTCCGGACTCCACTCCGGAGCCATCGTCCAGCAGGAAGTAGCCGTCGAAGTAGTTGACGTATGTGACCTTTCCGAACACCCTCATCAGCAATCCCTGATTTGAGAGACCGTTCGGCTGGCCCACATAGCCTTTGCCTCCGGCGTCACGGTTCTTCACGGTGCGCACTTTCGGCTGGGCCGAGCCGCTCACCAGCATCACGGTTGCGTCCCGGATGACCAGCTCGCCCTTCGCGTTCACGTCAACAGTCCCCCGGACCTTCACCAGCTCTCCCACGGTCACCGTGTCAGTCGCGTTCACGCGGATGCCAGCGGTCCCGTCCAGATCCTGTATGTAGAAGAATCCGGTTTCATCAATGGGGACCAGCGTGACCACGCAGGGATTGACCGTTTCCACGTATGCGAACTGGCCCAGCTCCCGCGCCTGGCCGATGGTCTGGACCTGAGTGGGAGGTAGCGGCGGCCCGCTCAGGCGCAGGTTGTCCACGGCGGCGATGCTCCACACCCAGGGCCACTTGTTGAAGTAGCGGATGAAGATGGTGATGCGGTCGCCCTGCGCCGTCGCCGAGACCGTTCCCAGTGGGAGCGCCGGCGGGGACCACTGCCCGGGCACGGGTGGCCGGCTGATGAAGTCGTAGCCGGTGGTCCACCGCCGACCCCATACCACGTCGGGTGAGCGCCAGTCCACACCACCGGTGGGATCTATGCCCACCCAGACCTGGACGTCGTCATATTTAGCCCGTCCGATCGGCGGGGTCATCACATCGAAGTCCCAGTTCTGGGTGCGGTAGTCGAAGTCCACCGTGTAGTTCCCGCCGGGGACTGCCTGCAGGCGCTGATACGCTCCTCCGTCCACCAGACCGTAGTTGGTCCCGAATCCGAAGAAATAGCTGCCCTCATTGGCCCGGAAGTCGAAGAACCATCCAGTCGGGCCGGTCTTGGGATACGGCCCCACCAGCCCCTGTCCGATGTTCCCGAACGTGATCCACGGGTACAGCGTATGGTTGCCCTGGGCGTCCACGTCCTCGAACCCGCCGTTTTTGAAGAGCGGCTGTGCGGGGCCGGGAGTCACGAAGGTGTCATCGAACGAATAGGCGGTCTTGTATCCGGGTGCGGCGCTGACCGCTCTAAAGTGGTACTTCGAATCAATGTCCAGTCCGTTCACCACCACACTGTGGTTGGTCGTCAGAGTCCCATCGTACTTGGAGGTTTCATAGAAGAGGCCCTCATCCGAGTTTGGCGCTGTCTTACCATACTCCACGCGGGAATCCGACGGAACGTTCGTTGTCCACTCGATCCGGTAGCTGCGGTCTCCCAGACGGGTGTAAGTAGGCCCGGCGGTGATGTTGATCAGCGGTTGGGTGGCCGTAGTGACCGTGATGTTGTCCAGGTCCAGGTACCCCCGGCCGTCCTCGGGGACCAGCAGCATGAACCAGATGCTGGTCTGCGTTCCCGTGGCCGTGAAACGGCGATGGTGTTTGTTCCACACGCCTTCCCAGGGCAGCAGGGTCGCGTACCCGCCCTGAGGCACCGGGTATTCCGGAGTCCAGGACACGGTGGATGCCAGCGGATTATCAGTCTGACCGGTGGTGTCAATGCCAATGTACCAGTAGGACTGCTTCGGGAACGGGTTGTCGCCGCGGGTGCTGAGGAACTTCACGATCAGGTCCAGATCGTATTCCACACCCGGCTGAGTGGGAATGGCCTGAACGATCCCGCCGCGGCAGTTGTAGCCTCCGCACTGTCCTCCCGGGCATTTCTCCCCACCAGCTATCCGCTGGTAGTTGTTGCCCGGATCCGGCGTGCAGTTCCCGCCCGGCATCTCCGTGAAGGTGGGATGTCCGGGGATGGGGGATCCTCCCATCGGGTCCAGCTGGACCGACCAGGCCTTCCAGCCGCTGGCCACACAGCAGCTGTAGGTGGTGTTCCCCACCAGACCTTCACAGGGAGCCTGGGGTGGACCCCAGCCGCCCTCGAAGTCTCCATTCGTCACCAGGTTCTGAGCGGCGGCGGATGTCGCGGCCACCGCCAGAATCGCCAGAAAAGCCAGCCTCAGCAGCTTCATCTGTCTGCCTTCCTTTCTTCCCTTTCCTGTTGACAGGATCCCGCGCAGGCGGGGGACCCTGCTCTTTCCGGACCGTCTGGCAAGTTGCGCAGGCTGCCGGACGGCCCCTCTTCAGCGCGGCTCTTTCTTCGGCGCTCTTCAGGAACGCCTGAAGAAAAAAGGAGCGTCCATCAGGGCGCTCCCAAAATCATCAGTCTGTGAGACTGCGGTGATACTCCCTTTCCGGGGCCGTCACACCTTCAGATCCTGCGGCGTCGGGCCGCCAACGTCAGGATGCCGGCTCCCAGAGCAAGCAGAGATGCAGGCTCAGGCACCACCTTGGCGGCCTGCAGGCCAAAGCCGTCCGCCAGGACCACATCGAACGTCTTGACTCCCACGCCCGGCTTCGTGCCCCACAGGATGTTCACGGTCACATTGTTCTGCACCTGAACCTGCTGCGGGGTGACGAACCAGAAGAAGTTCCACTTGTCGTCCGACTTGTAGGTCCACGACATCACGTTGTTCCCGTCGGCCTTCAACTGCACCGTCACGAAGCCCGCGTCGGGCTTCAGGGCGAAGCCGTCGCCCAGAACATACCGCTTTACCCAGCCGGAGAAGTTGAAGTAGTAGAAGTCCGGGGCCAGGGAGATGGTCTGCGAGAGAGACCCATCGGGCCGGTCATCCGAGAAGAACCCCGTGATGAACCGGAATGCCTTGGCTCCATCCTTCTGCTCACCGCCGCCGGGGAAGTCCACTCCGCCAAAGGGAACCGGAACCAGATCCCAGCCGGGAACATAGTTGGGGATTCCGAACGTGTCTTCCTCGAACGAGCTGTTCTGCAGAAGGTTCGGACCGAAGATGATCTGCGCATGCGAGGCGGACACCACGAGAAGCGCCGCCGCCGCGCATACGAAGGCGAGTCGCATCAGCTTCATGAACTCCTGTCTCCTTTCCGGGGAGGACGTCACACCTCCCCCCCACCTCTATTTCCGCTGTCACTGCCAGGCGACAGACTACCGCCTTTCGTATGCTTAGAGTAGCACTTTGGTACTGGCAGAGCAAGGCGGCGGAAGGGATTGCGCCAAATTCAGGTATAAATACCAGTCCGCGCGCTACCGCCCCTGAGTCATCAGCGCCGTCGTGATCGCGTCCTGCGCCCGCTGGCCCAGAGGGGATTGCGCATCCAGCCGGACCACCTCCCTCCACAGGCGCACGGCCTCTCCGGTGTCACCCTGGAGGTAGCTTCTCATTCCCAGATCCCAGTAAAGTCTCTGGAGCCGGTCCAGCGAAAGCTGCCCACCCCTGGACTTGCGGTCACGACTGACGGCTTCCTCCCAGTCTCTGGCCGCTGCAGCCGGATCTCCCAGTCGCCAGTGTGTTTCTCCCAGCGCAAAGAGCGTATCTCCAGAGTCCGGGTCGTAGTTGAGTGATGTCATCAACTCCTGCTCGGCCTCCCGGAGCCGGCCGCTGTTGAGCAGGGAAACCCCCAGCCCCCTATGCGCTGTAGCCAGTCCTTTCTTCACGGTGGCCTGCGTAGCCGGAGTCAGGTCCAGCTGCAAAGCCTGCTCCAGCAAGGGAATCGCCCCAGCGTAGTTTCCGGACTTCAGATGCTCAAAACCGTCACTGATGAGAGACTTGGCCCGCGCGTCGTTCTGCCTCTGCTGGTAGCTGTGCCACGCCGCGTTGATGCCCATAACAGCTCCGAGCAGCAGCGCGCCAAGCACAAGGGCCAGCATCAGCGTCACGAGCGCGGATTTCTGCGCGGGCGTCAGAAGCGGCCCCCGCGGCTCTGGGGGCAGCGGAGGAAGCGGGGGCAGAGGAGGCGCGCCCGGGGCAGGACCGGTCGGACCAGGGGCAGAACCCACCGGCGGCAGGGTCGTCTGAGGCGGCGCTCCGGGGGGGACCGGGGTGGGCGAGGGAAGCGGTCCTGTCCCACCACCCGGCGGAAAGAACACGGGCGGGGGGGTAAGGGTCCCTGCGGCATTCTGCGGAGCTGTCCAGTCCTGAGAGAGCGCATCCAGGAACTCCCTCGCGCTCTGGAAGCGATGGGCGGGATCCTTCTCCAGTGCCTTGCGGATGATCGCCGCCAGTCCCTCAGGCACGCCGCGGGGCTCAGGCGCAGGGGTGTTCATAATGTTGTAGGTGATGGTCACCACGCTGTCGCCGGTGAACGGCTTCTGCCCGGTGAGCGCCTCATAAAGCACCACCCCCATCGAGAACAGGTCGGAACGCGGGTCTATCTCTTTCCCCGCGATCTGCTCCGGGGACATATAGGACGGGGTGCCGAAAATCTGGCCGCTTGCGGTAATGGAGGGCTCGTGCATGATCCGCGCGATGCCGAAGTCTGTCAGCTTCACCCGCCCTCCCGGAAGAAGCTGTATATTGGCGGGTTTGATGTCCCGGTGGATGATGCCCTTCGAGTGCGCGTAGTCCAGCGCCTCCAGCACCTGCCGGGCAATGTCCACCGCCTCTTTCGCCGGCAGGGCGCCGCGGATCTCCAGGGTCTCCTGAAGGTTCTGTCCCTCCAGGAACTCCATCGCGATGAAGTGACGGCCTGCCTCCTCGCCCACTTCGTAGATAGTCACGATGTTGGGGTGGGTGAGGGAACCCGCTGCCTTGGCCTCACGATAGAACCTCTCCACCCGCTCCCTGCGCGCGCCTCCCACCAGGTTCGGAGGAAGCTGCAGTTCCTTGAGTGCCACACGGCGCCCGATGGACGGGTCTATGGCTTCATAGACGATGTCGTTCGACCGCGCGATCTCGCGGATGATCTGATATCTGCCGAGCGTGTTTGTGGAGTGGGCCAATGCTTTGCCGCCGATGCCGTCCGTAATGCGCTTTCGTCATCTGGAAAGACACGAAAGGGATCCCGCTTTGTTTCCGGACGCGTTCAGCCCCGGTGGAGCAGGCTTCCCAGGAGGCCCCTTCGCCGCTTCGGAGCCTCCCGCTCCTCCTCCGCTGCAGGCTGGCCGGATGCATCCTCAGGCGCGCCGGAGACCTCCTCCGTTTCCTCCAGCGCATCGTCAGGCAACGGCTCGATGCTCTCAACTTGCGCGACGAGCGCCGTCACGTTATCCGGACCGCCGGCTTCCAACGCCATCCTGATGAGCCGCACGCACGCCTCCGAGGGGCCCGACTGGTTCAACACCGCCTCGATCTGTTCGCTGCGTACCACACCGCTCAGACCGTCGGAGCACAGCAGCAGCGTGTCGCCGGTCTGCAGCTCTTCCCGGAGGATGTCCGGTTCCACTGAGGGCGCGGTGCCGATGGCGCGTGTGATGACGTTGCGGAAAGGCGACAGCTCCGCCTCCTCTTCCGTCAGCGCACCCCGCCGGACCTGTTCGCCCACCCAGGAATGATCGTCCGTGAGCTGGCGAAGCTGCCCCTCCCGGAGCAGATACAGGCGCGAGTCACCCACGTGGGCGACGAACAGTTCGTTGCCCCGGACCGCAGCCGCCGTCAGCGTGCAGCCCATCCCCTCGCGTCCCGCCACGGATGCAGCCGTGTGGACCGCCTGGTTTGCGGCGGCCACCGCGTCCCGCAGCGCCGTCTCCACCGGCGCGGTCAGAGCGGAATAGTAGCTTTCAATGAATGTCTTCAGCGCCAGCTCACTCGCGATCTGGCCGGCCGCGTGCCCGCCCATACCATCCGAGACGGCAAGCGCAACCCCCCTCCAGGCCAGCACGCGAGCGTCCGATGGGATATAGAACTCGAACTTATCCTCGTTGTTCTCCCGCACGCAACCAAGGTCGGTCTTCGCTCCCAGCAGCAGCCGGGCGAAGTGCCGCGCTGGGGTGCCGCGCTCGTTCCACCCGGCCTGCAGCTCCTCCCGGGCGAAGCGGGCCGTGATCTCCGTCTCCTCCGCCATCAGCCGGCCTCCTCCAGGGAGAACTCAAGGGTCAGCTGACCCATCCGGATCTCATCGCCGGCGGAAAGCTCTGCCGGGACGTTCGGCTCCAGACGGTTGCCGTTCAAAAGTGTTCCGTTCGTGCTTCCGATGTCAGTCAGGTGGAACGCGCCGTCCCGGAATGCGATAATGGCGTGCTGGCCCGAGACATAGGCATCGGACAGCACGATGTCGTTGCCGGAGCGCCGTCCGATGCTTGCTCCGTCCGGCCCCACAGTGAACCGTTCCCCGGTCTCCCGCACAGTCAGAATCCCTGCGGCTTGACCTGAGACTGCCTCAGCGTCAGCGGGCTCGGGCGGGCCGGGTTCCTCCAGCCTTTCTTCCCCCTCCGGCTCCTGTTCCGGCGTTATCCCCTCACCAGCCTCTTCCGGGGCCGGAGCTTCGGCGTCGGGCGTTTCTTCAGCGGCAGCTGGTTCCTGCGCGGCTTCCATCTCGAAGATCAGCGCACAGCTGCCGAAGCGCACCTCCTGCCCTGCGCTGATGACGGCCTGCTCTCCCTCTGCCAGTCGGGCGCCCGCCACAAGGGTCCCGTTGGTACTGCCAGTGTCCGTCACCACGGCATCCGACTCGCGCACCTCAATGGTTGCGTGACGGCGGCTGACGCTCGGGTCGCTCAGCAGCACATCCGTGTCCTGCCGTCCCACGGTGTTTATGCCCTTCTGCAGCGCGAAGCTGCGTCCGCTTCGCGGATCCACCAGCTTCGCGGCAGGGCCGCGCGGAGCCTCCGGAGCCTCGCCGGGAGTGCCCGTCAGCAGGAACCCGCAGTCCCAGCAGTACAGGTCCCCCGGAATGTTGCGGGAACGGCACACCGGGCATTCCACCGATGCGCCCATCTGCGTGGCCTCTGCCTGCGGCAGCGCCTGGGTCCGTCCCGCGTCGGGCGCTCCGCCCGCCAGCATCGTCCGTTCCTGGTCCTGCATTGCGTCCTCCCGCTAGTCTCCTGAGCGCGTCTTTCCCTGGTCCAGATTCAGGATGGTGCCCACAAGGGTCTTCTGCAGGTCTTCGCCGGCCCTGGCCGCGTCTATCGCCTCCTGCAGCTGAGCCGCCTCCAGAGTCCTTCCCTGCGCCGCCAGCAGCGCCTGGGTCTTTTCCAGCTCCGCCACCGCCGCCGTTGCGCTGATGGCCTGCGTGCGCATCCCCATCACGGTCTGCTCCAGGTTGCGCGATGCCAGCGCCACTTCCAGCTCCTGGTCCACCACCGGGTTGCGCCCCGCCTTCACCAGATCCTCATCCGCGGTGAACTCAAGCACCACATCCGCGCTTCGGCGCTCCTCGCGGCCGCTGACGGCGTCATCATACACAAGCTCCACCTGGGCCACCCGGTAGGTGCCCGCGGGGCGGTTCCCAAGCTCCAGCTCCGCCAGCGCGGAGACAGCCGCTCCGCGCTCCAGGTCCGCCAGTGTCACATCCACTCGACGGTCCCCCCAGACCGGCAGTTTGCCGTAGACCTGCCGCACCTGCGTCCATCGGGGAAGCCGGAATGTCAGGCGCAGGTTCCGGGCCACCACGGACATAAGCGCGTCCATCTCCCGGCGGAACACCTCGGGAAGCATCTCGGGGCGGGGGATATAGTAGTAGTTGCCTCCGGAGCGCTTGGCCATTCCGGCCAGCAGTTCCTCATTGTATTCCTGCCCGAAACCGAGCGCGGTCAGAGTGATGCCGCGGCTTTTCTGCTCCGCCACCTGACCCACAATGGACTGGAAATCCGTCAGGCCGGCTGTTGGCTCGCCGTCCGTCAGCAGGAGTACGCGGTTGATGTAGCCGGGCGGCACCGAGGCCACCTGGCTGCACGCCGCGACGAAACCATCGTACAGATTGGTGGTGTTTCCCGGCTGGATCCGGGCGATGTGCTGCTTGATGAGGTCCTTGTTCACCACCCTGCGGGCCGGCATCAGCACCTCCACCGTGTCTTCAAAGGTGACGATGGAGAGCACGTCCGCTGGTTGCAGCAGATCCACCACGTAATACATCGCCTGCTTTGCGAACTCCAGCGGCTGTCCTTCCATAGAGCCGCTGCGGTCCAGCAGCAGACAGATGTTCAGGGGCATCCTCTGGCCCGAGGCCAACTGCCCGGCGCGCGCCCGCACCAGCACATGCTCCCGCGTATTGCGTGTGGACAGGGCGTGTGTGTTCCCCGCGATGACCTCCAGTTGCACCGAGCCCGCGTCCATCCCGGCCATCTGCGTCCGGCCGGGATCCGCGCCCATCGCCTGTGTCACTGACGGATCCGGCTGGATGGCGCGGGTGCGGTCGGCATCCCCTCCCAGTTGCTGAGTCCTGTCCATATTTTCTGGCTCCTGTCGCGTGTTCAGACCACGCGGATCTGCGTCTGCCCGATGCTCACAGTGTCGCCGCTCGTCAGAGTGTGCCGGGTCACGCGAACCCCGTTGACCAGTGTGCCGTTGGTGCTACCGGCGTCTTCCACCACGGGCTGGCCTCCCTGCACCGAGAACACGGCGTGCCTGCGTGAAGCGAACGTGTCACCTTCGAGCGGCAGATCCGCATCCGGCGACCGGCCGGCGGTCACTGTATGCCCCTCCGAGAGAGTCAGGCTGCGCCCTGCCTGCGGCCCGGAGATCACCTGAAGCGTCCAGACGGCTCCCGCTCCCATCACCTGCGTTGTGGCTCCGGTGGCCTGGCCAGGCACGTAGTCGGCCGTCTGCACCGGAGACGGCGCTCCCACCGTGCAGGCGCATCCACCGTAAGCATCTTTAGCCTGCCCGCAGAAGGCGCAGACTCCCGGCGGTGTCTCCACCGGCGGAGGCGTGCTCACCTGTGTAGCCTGCCCGGACCACGGAGTTGGCGGATATCCCATCGCGGCTCCGGCGGCCGCGCGGGTGGCCCGCTCACGGAACTGAAGTTGGCGTGACCCCACCCCGATGATATCGCCGTCCTTCAGCGGAGCGCTGGACACCATCTGTCCGTTCACCGAGAAGGCTAGGCCTGGCTGCGCCGCAACCGCTTCATAGCGCCCGTTCACCTGCCGGATCATCAGGTGCCGCTTCGCGATCTGGGGGTCGCCAAACAGCGGGATGTCTGCAAGCTCGTCCCGTCCCACGAAGGTCTCCGGTTTGGCGATCTGGAACTCGCGGCCTTCTCCCCGGCCCACCAGAACCCGGACCCACGCCTGCTTGAACATCTCCTGCGCCAGCGAGGAGAGCAGCCCGATTCCCGCGCCGATGGAGACGAATCCCAGCAGTCTGAGGGCTTCCCCCGTCATCAGCCCGCCCGTTGTCTGCGCCAGCAGCTCGAAAACGAAGCCGCCTGCCGCTCCTCCAGCGACACCGCCCAGCGCTCCCAGGGTGATCCGCCGGGCCGAACCTGTGGCAATTCCCTGCGCTGCGCCGATCAGCACTCCCCAGAGCGCCCATCCCAGCGTTCGCGCCACCATCTGGCTGACGAAATCCAGCAGCCCCCCCACGCCTCCCGGCGACGGAGCGAGCGCTGCGTAGATCATCTGGCCCAGATAGATGCCAACCAGCCCTCCCGCCACCCCGACCAGCAGCCCGATGGCAAGCGAACGGGCAAGTTGCCTCTGCGACCCCGAGTTGACGCCCTCCGCGGCTCCCAGCCCGGCTCCCATCGCGCCACCCACGATCATCCCCAGCACCGCCAGCGCGGCGAGCGATGTCGGTGACGGCTGACCGGGGGCGGGGTCGGTGGTCAGCCAGGGCCAGGGCTCCACGATGAGCCACCCGGCGATGGCCCCGGCCACCCCTCCGATCAGGTTGCGGGTCAGCTTGACCAGTGAGACCATAGGGCGCTCAGGCTTCGAAACGGAAACGGGTGGAGCCGATCTGCACCTCGTCCCCGTTCTTCAGGGGGTGTTCGGTGATCTTCAGTCCGTTGACCAGCGTACCGTTGGAGCTCCCCTCATCCCGGATGACGAACGCGTCCCCCGAGCGGCTGATGGTGGCGTGTCTGCGGGATGTGGTCGCATCGTCCGTCAGGGCGATGTCGCAGGTCATCTCTCTGCCGATGACCGCGACGTCGGGCTTCACGGGAAAGATCACGCCCGCATATCTGCCAGCTACACCCACCAGTTTCGGGCCGGAGGGCGCCGCGGCTGGCCCCGGGGCGGACGTGGGCGGGGCGGTCGGAGCGGGCCCCACAAGGTCCGGGTCGAGCGGCGGGACTCCGGGAGGCACCGGCGCTGGAGTAGCGGCGGGTTGATCTTCCTCGATGGCGATCCCTGCCTTCTGCAGGGCCGAGCGCAGGGTCACCCGCCGGTTTTTGAGAACGATGGCCAGAATGACCACCACTGCCGCCAGGATGATCAGCGAGACCACCGCCTGTAGAGTCCTGGCGCCGCCGGCGGGAGCGCGCTCCTCTTTCTTGCCCGGGCTTTCGCTGTCGCCCTTGGCGGGGACGGTGGGCACGTCTCCAGCCAGCACGACCTCGGCCAGAGCCTCAGGGCTCTTTCTCTCACGCTCCAGGCGCACCTCCTGCGTGATTCCCACATCGCCCGACCGGGCCTCGATGGTGGCCTTCCCGAGTGCCACGTTGTGGAAGACGGCTTCGCCGCGGTCCGTCTCGGCGATTAATTGAGTCTGCACGTTACCTTCGCTGTCGGTCAGCCGAACGAAAGCCGCCGCCACTGGGTCGCCGGACCGTCCCGTCACCTTCACCTTCACCCTGTGTGCCGCTGAGAAATCCGCATCCACCAGCTTGGGCTCTTTGTCCGCTGCGTCTGCCAGTGGCATGGCGGCGATATTCCCGGTCCGGCGGTTCAGCACGCGAAGCGTTCCTTCAGGCTTTGCCGGTGCTTCCGCCGCCCATTCGAACTGCTCGCCCCGGGCAACGATGGGCCCTGCCGTCACGTTCCCATCGGCGTCTTCCACCCACCAGACCCAGTCGCCCTCGGACGGAAGCAGCACCTTGCCTTTCAGCTCAGAGGCGGAGGCATTCTCTTTGGGCGCATCTTTTTTTGCTTCGTCTTCGGGAGGCGTGTCTTTCGAGGCTGCCCTGGTATCCGCGGCGGGGGACGCCGCCGGCTTGTCCCCCTTCTCGTTCACCGGCGGCGCTGCCAGGGTGGCCGCCCTCACAAACATACAGAGGAAAAGCGCCGTCAGCGCTGCGATGCTCCAACGCACCATCGCCTTCATTGCTGCGTCAGCTCCTGTTCTATCCCACACGTCCCGCTAGACCGCGCCTGCCTCGCAGAACGCTTCGGGGATGGCTTTCAGACAGTCTGTGGCCGTCAACGAGATTTGGTTGCTCCGCGCCGCGGCGATGTCAGCCGCTCTGCCATGCAGCCACACGCCGGCGACGGCTGCCTCCACCGGTGCGAGTCCCTGCGTCAGGAGCGCCAGGATGATACCGGTCAGAACGTCCCCGGATCCCCCTTTCGCCAGCCCGGCATTGCCGGTCAGGTTGAAGAAGGCCCGTCCCTGAGGCTCTGCCACAATCGTGTGCGCCCCCTTTAGCACGCAGACCACACCAAAGTCATCCGCGGCCCTGCCTGCCGCCTCCAGCCTGTTCGACTGCACCCACTCTGCGTCTGTTCCCAGCAGCCGGGCCAGCTCGCCGGGGTGAGGGGTGATGACGCCCAGATCCGCCTTCCCTGCCAGCAGCTTCGCCGCGTCCTCGCCCAGCGCAAACAGTGCGTCAGCATCCAGCACAAAGGGGCGGTCCAGTTTTGGGACTATATCTCTGACAAAACTGATCGTCTGCGGGTCACGGCCGATTCCCGGACCCAGCCCCACAGCCGTCCATCGTCCCGCCTGCTCCAGCAGCGCCTTAGCGTGTCCCGGAGCCAGCGCCACCTCCGTTGGCTGGCCGAGGGGAAGAGTCATGACCTCTGTGAACTTCGCCGCCAGGGTCGCGTGCGCTCCGCCGGGACAGGCCACCGTCGTCAATCCGGCTCCGCTGAGCACGCAGGCGCGCCCCGCCATCTCCGCGGCGCCGGTCAGGCCAGGGGATCCCGCAACCAGCAGGGCGTGTCCGTGGTCGCCCTTGTGTGAGTCGCTCTCACGCTCCGGGATCAGTTCGGAGACCATCGCGCCATCAATGATGTGTTTGCCTGCAGGCGCGCGCAGATCCATCAGAGGTGCCGGGATGCCGATGTCCGCCACGGTGATGGCTCCGGCGAAGTCCGCTCCCGGGTATAGCAGGAGGCCCGTCTTGGGCGCGGCGAACGTCACCGTGACATCGGCTACCACCGCATTGCCGCACACCTCTCCCGTATCGGCATTGATGCCGGAGGGGATATCCACGGACAGCACGGGTGCCTCCGCCGAATTGATGATGTCCATCACCTCGCTGATGCGCTCCATCACCTCGCCGCGGATGCCTGTGCCCAGAAGAGCGTCAATGATCAGGTCCGCCTGCTCCAGCGCCCGCAGCTCGGACACCTCGGGGACATCAATGACGGGAAGCCCCCGGCGGACCAGCGCTTCGTAGTTCAGCCGCGCCTCGCCCTGCAAGCGTCCCGGGTCGCCCGCAACGAAGATGGTGCAGTCGTAACCCCAGTTTGCCAGATGGCGGGCCGCCACAAAACCGTCTCCGCCGTTGTTGCCGGTGCCGCACACGGCGCACACCCGGAGTCCCGACCGTGCCGGCAGGCTCGCCCGGCCGCGGGACAGATCGTCCAGCCAGGTCAACACGGGCGACGGGTGGGCCGGAAGCTCTCCCGTCAGTCGTCCCTGCAAAATGTGGTCGGCCACCAGCGCGACGGCGCGGCCGGCCATCTCCATCAGCTGGACCCCGGTGATGCCGTACTCCTCGAAAGCGCGCCGGTCCATGTCGCGCATCTCTTCGGCGCTCAGAACCCTCATTGCCGTTTTGCCTCCGTGCGTAGATGCCGTCTCTCCGGGCCCTTGTTATCTCCCGGGACCGCTTGCCCAGCGGACCGCGCAGAACCTGTGTTCCACAGCGTGAGCATTCCCACCTCTCCCCGCGTCAATATACCCTTAGCCCCTCAGCCTTCTCAGCACCGCTCCACCACTGCCATCGCCACCGCGTGGCTCCGCGAATGAGAGATGCTCACCAGAACCCTCGCTCCTTCGCCCGCCCGCGCCGCCCTGCCGTGCAGCACGGCCACAGGCCGCCCGGAATAGTCCGCCAGAATCTCCACCTCGTGCCATCCGAGCGGCGGGCCCAGGGCCTTGGCTATCGCCTCCTTCGCGGCGAAACGCCCGGCGAAGAACGCCGCAGCATCGCCTTTGCCGGATGCCAGCTCCTGTTCGCGCCGGGTGAATAGCCGGTCAACGAAGCGCTGGCCTCGCTCAAGGAACGAGCGCATCCGCTCGATCTCCAGAATGTCGGTGCCGATGCCGCAGATCACCGGCGGCCAGCTCCATGATGATGCTGGCGGGCTTCCCGGCCCACACCCATTCCACGCGCCAGCGCCTTGAGCGCCTCATACACTCGTGCCATTCCCTGCTCTTCGGTAAGATCCCGTCCGCGCAGCGAGGGATCCAGCGTTAGAGAGGTCTCGAAGAGGAAGACCGCATCTCCGATGCGCAGAGTGTCTCCGTCCCTCAGTATTGCCGCCCTCCGGAGAGGGCGAGCGTTGACTTGGATCACTTGATCCGGGTTTTCCACTGTTTGCACCAGAATGAATCCCGCATCTGAGCTCCGGATCTGGCAGATGGCGCCAGCTCCATTGGCTCCGACGGCGACTGCCCCGTCTTTGTGTGCATAAAAGCCGATGCAGTTGGACTGTGGAGCGGTAAATACGAACACGTGTCCGAAGCCCGTTCCCGCAGAGATCGCCGTAAGCCGCACTTGGCGTGCCAGGAGCGCTGTTGAGGGCTTGCTGTCAAGGTTTCGGTTCGAATCTATAACCGTTTTCAACTCATCAGTTTCCAGTTGCGGTCCGGTCGCGGGACGGGTTCCGTTCCCTGCCGCGAGCTATCCATTCATACGGGCAGGGTGCCGGAGCGTTTTCCGCAGCCTGTTTCCACAGTGTCCGGCGAAGGGCTGGCCGTCTTTGCAGCGGCATTCTACTACAAACCCGCCGGTTTTCCACAGGCTGTGGAAAAAGGTGTGGAACAATGCAGTCGCGGGCGATTCCGCAAAACTTATACAACACCCCGGAAACGCTCCGGAGAGGAAGAATGTGGAGATAAGAGGCGCGCTCCGGGGTGCCTCAGTTCCCTGCCTGCTGATCGTCCCGCATGGCTTTGGGCTTCAGGTGGCTGGCGTACGGCTCCTGCGAGGCCAGAGACGAGGGGACGGCGAAGAAGATCCCGGCATCTCCGGGAGCAAGCCGCATTGTCACAGTCAGCTCCGCTAGAGCGGAGCCGGCGGCCGTGCCGTGAGCCCGCAGTCCGTCCGCAGGAGACCAGGAGAACACCTGCCACGCCTCTTCTCCCGCGGCCGTCCGTAGCCCGGCCGAAAATGAGGCCGGCTGCTCCGATGGCAGGGGATCCACGTTGCGAACGGTGACCCAGATCTCCCCCGATGGCGAGGCGAACTCCAGGCGGTCCGGCCGCGCGGAGCCACCCGTGACGGCAGCTTCGCCCAGCGCAGCGAACAATCCCGCCGCAGGGAAGCCGGCAGGGCTCTCCGCTGGAGGCACGCATCCAAAGAACAGGGCCCGGAGCCAGGCGCCCCGGTTTGCCGGTCCCTCCGCCGCGACAGGCCGGGAGCCTGCCGCCAGCCGCACCCCGGCGATCCGGTCCGTGGAAGCATCCGCCACCAGCAGATCCGCCATCTCCAGAACCGGGCTGGCCGGGTGATCCGTCCGCGCTGCCAGCACAAGTCCTCGCCCCTCAATCCGTTTCCGGGCTTCGGACAGGAGCTCCGCAGCCGCAAGGTGATGCGGGAAGAAAGGGTAGGGGGGCAGCCGCCGGTTGCGGTCCACCCTGTTGGCGTCCGGGCCGGTGTCCAGAAGCGCTCCCGCCCATCGGGAGGCGTCCAAGTCATCGAGCTGCAGCAAGAGTCTCCTCCCGAAGGAGAACCGGGGGCTGATGTTCACCTTCCATCCGCCCCGGTCCGGGACGGGCTGTCCTCCCGGAGTCAGGATCAGGCTGTCCCGCAGCGCCGGGTCCGGCCGTCCGTCAGGGCCGGACGGCGCTCGGCCCGGAAGCTCCAGCAAAATCTTGCCTGGCGTCCCTTCCCGCAGTCCGTCGCCATCTCCCGCAATCGAATATGCTCCTGTGCCCGTGCCCGTTGCGCGTTGCGCAACCGGCAGCGCGCGAAGGCCGGAGCGTGCCCGAAGACGGGAGGGATTCAGCGCAAGGAACCATTCCCGGTAGATCTGCAGCCAACCTGCGCCCTCCGGCGCGACGCCAATGTAGAACGTGTAGGGCCGGTTCCACGCGCCGCAGAGGCTCAATGGGGCGGCATCCTCCGCGCCTTTTCCTGCCGGCAGGAAGAAGCGGCGCGCAAACTCCAGGCGCACCTCTCTGTGGAAGCGGATGGCGAAAGCTGATGCCGGATCGAAGCCGGCCACCAGAAATCCGTTGGGGGTCTGAGCCGCCACCACCGGCAGCAACAGCTCGGCGTCGGGGCGGGCCAGGTGGAGGTCCGCCGTGCCCCAGTAGGCGGTGATCCCCTCACCGGGCATCTCCCGTTCAAAAGGCAGCAGCTCGTCGCCGTCCGCCGCGAAGCTGATCAGCCGGGGATGCTCCATCACATCCTCGCGCTCGAACGGGAAATAGAGATACACCTGCCGGGCCGCCGCGGAAAGGTTGCGGGCTTTCACACGCGCCTCCACCCGCTGCGGCGATGGTTTGGTCTCCAGGGAGACCTCCACCTCGTAATCCAGTGAGGACCTCCAGACCATACGCCCGGATGCGCCGTCCGCCCGCACCGAAACCGGGCTGAATGTCTCCTGCCCGGACAGCTCAAGGTCGGATTCGGGGCGCACGAATGCGCCCACCTTCCGGCCGCCCTCGTCCAGAACGGTTATCGAATGACGCTCGGCGCGCAGCCTCAACGCCGCGGCCGTGCAAGGGGAGCACGCGAGCAGATACGGCAGCAGGACTGCCGCGACAGGGAGTATGGCTGAAAGGGCTTTTTGCCTCAAAACGAGCGCTCCGCGGTGTCTTCCCGAGTCTGGACGCTGCCTAGCCGGCGGGCGGCAGGCGTTCCTGTATCTCATTTCGGGAGATGCCGCGGATCTCTACAGTCTTTGTCCGGGATGTCTCTCCGGAGACGATGCTGATATTCGACTTAGGGACTCGCAGGGCTCTGGCAAGGGCCTCCACAACGGCCCGGTTGGCCTGTCCCTCCGCAGGAGGAGCGTTGACCCGCACGTGGACCGTCCCATCGGCCCCCGGCGCGACGCTCTCGCGCGAGCTGCGGGGAGTCACCCGGACTGTCAGCCGGACCGGTGCGGCTTCATCCCGCATCATTTGCCGCGGACGATGCGCCGGTAGACGCGCTCGGCGTCACTGCCGCTCTGATAGATGGCCTGCCCCGTCCCGGTCAGGGACTCGAAGGAGACGAAACTTTCGTTGCGGATGCGAAGGATCCCGTTGTCCCCTTCGTCGAACTGCCGGAACTGTCCTGGCGTCATCGAAAAGGTGAACCTGCGTCCGTCCTCCGCCGTGAACTCCACCATATGATGCGCCACCACGCGATCGGCGTATTGCAGCACGAAATCTTCTTCTTCGTAGCAGCGGGAGACGGAGGCCCGGAGGGTCTCGACCGGCGCGCGCTTTTCCTTCCGCCACGTCCGCAGGGACTGGATGGTGAAGTAGATGAGCACCAGCCACAGTACCAGGACGGCCAGGGCGAAGAAGACCGCGAAGATGGCGCGCGCTAACTCCACCCTCGCCTCCGTGTGTTAGACGAAAGCCCCTCTGCGAGCCCTGGCTTGTATAGGTTCGGGGTCAAGACTTATGCTTTCCGTGGCACTCCATCAGCGGTTTTCTGGCCCTTCGGCCGCCAGCGTCTCGGCCGCGATTGCCTCTCCGCCGGGGTTTTCCTCCTGCGGCTCTTCGGTCAGGCGAAGCTGCTGCACCTGCTCGCCGGAGTCCTCTGTCCGCACGTCGTCTGCCGGCATCGCGACCACCCGGTCGAACCTCCGGCGCTCCAGCCATTCCAGCAGGTCACGAGCCGCGCAACGCAGGGCATCTTCCAGCTCTTCACGCCGCTCCTGCAGCCGCCGGATCTCGTTCAGCAGATCCTGCCGCTGCCGGTACGCTTCGGCGTTCAGCCGCTCCGCCCGCAGCTCCGCCTCCCGCACAATGGATTCCGCGTCCCGGCGGGCGCTGGCCTGCACCTCGTCGGCCGTCTTCTGGGCCAGCAGCACCGCGTTGTTCAGGGTCTGCTCCATCTCCCGGTAGCGGGCCACCTCGGCGTGCAGACGCTCGATCTGATCCTGCATCCGCGCGCGGTCGCGCGCGCTCTCCTCAAGCTCCGCAGCCAGCTCGCGGAGAAGGTCGTCCACCTCCTGCGGACGGTAGCCCCGGAAGCTGCGGGCGAACTTCCTGTGCGTCAGGTCTATGGCTGTTATCTTCATGATACTGCCTCCCCGGGTCTCGGGTCATATTCCGATCGTCCTGACCGGCGCCGCCAGGCTGGCGAGCACGCGGATGAGAAAGCTGATGAGGAAAAACACGATCAGTGGAGTGAAGTCCACATAGGCGGTCTTCTCCGGCGGGATGAGGCGGCGCAATGGCCGCAGCACCGGTTCCGTCAAGTCTTCCAGAAGACGGACCGCCGGGTGATAGCGCGGGATCGTCGGGATCCAGCTCACCACCGCGCGCGCGATGATGATCCACTGGTACACCTGCAGGATGGCGATCAGCAGTCTCACTGCTCCGAAAGCTCCTTCGCGCGGCGGGCGGCCGCCTGAACGGCGCTGATCAGGGCGGAGCGCAGGCCGCCCCGTTCCAACTCCGCAATCCCGGCGATGGTGGTCCCTCCGGGGCTGGTCACCTGATCCCGGAGCTCGGCCGGGTGCCTTCCGGAGCCAAGAACCAGCTCCGCCGCCCCGGCGCAGGTCTGGGCTGCGAGCCTCAGCGCCACATCCCGGGTCAATCCCTGGCTGACACCTCCGTCCGCCAGAGCTTCGATGACGGTGTAGATGAACGCAGGGCCGCTGCCGGAGAGACCCGTCACCGCGTCCATCAGTCTTTCCTCGACGGTTACAGTGATGCCCACCGCGCCGAATAGCCCCGCCGCAAGCTCCATCTGCTCCGGGGTGACGCCCAGCCCGCCGCAGATGGCCGTGGCTCCGCGCCGGATGGTGGCCGGGGTGTTCGGCATGGCACGGATGATCGCCGTGCCTTCCGGCAGCACGCTCTGAAGGCTGGCGATGCGCACGCCGGCCGCGATGCTGATGAGCAGTTTTCCCGGGCCCATCGCGGGGGCGCACTCGCGGGTCACCTGCTGCGCCAGCGCGGGCTTCACGCAAAGAACCACGGCTCCGGCCTCGCGCGCGGCCTCAAGGATGCCGCCGCACGCGCAGACCCCGGTTTCCTCCGCCAGAGCGTTCAGACGGGAGGTGTCCGGGTCGTAGGCAAGGATGTCCGCAGCCGGCCGGAAGCCGGACTCCACAACGCCGCGCACCAGCGCGCCGCCCATGGCTCCCGTGCCCAGGAATGCGATTCTCATTGTGCGTGCTCCCTCCGGCGGACGAGCGCGTCAGGAGCGCCTCAGTTGCCCGAGAACAGGTTCTTCTGGCGGGGGGCGACGTCCTCAACGTCTATCACCATGTTACTGGGCGTGAAGAAGAAGACCTTGTGGCCCACCTTCTCCACGTATCCGTCCAGCGCATAGATCACCCCGTTCAGGAAGTCAATGATCCGCTCGGACAGCTCCGGACTGGTGTTCTCCAGGTTCACCACCTGAGGGCGGCCCTCTTTCAGACCGTCCGCCGCCTGCCTGGCGGTCTCGAAGCTCTCAGCGGCGTGCCAGACCGAGACCCGGTTCACGCGGGCGGAATGCATCCTCAGGGGGACTCCCTTTCTGCGCTGAGGGCGCGATTCGGGGACATCCTCGTCCTCCTCCTCGGCCGTCATCCCGAACCTGTCCTTCAGCCGGTCCCAGAGGCCTCTGGGCTCATCGAAATCATCGAGCAGCATGTCGTTCATCTCGCGGTGAGCGCTCCCTGACGGCCGCACCGTTCCACCGGCGGCCGAGAGTTGTGATTGATCAGCCGTACGCACGGGCGAGGATGCACAGGGGCTGTCGTCGTCCCGGTTGACGGATCCATCCTTCTTCCCGGGATCGCTCTTGTTTGTTTTGAGGGTCTTTCCGCTTTACGGCGCCCGGATAGGAGTAAGGCGCCTGCGGCCGCCCTCTTTGTTTTCAGAAAGGGCAACAGTACCGGCACTATTCTACACCCTGCAGCCCGGAACCTGCACCGGAAATGCGCATTTTTCTTCCGGACTTTCCGGCTTGCAGAAGCCTTGCCTATCTTGCTCCGAACACCGCCGTGCCGATCCGCACCATGGTGGATCCTTCGGCAATGGCCGCTTCATAGTCCGCCGACATCCCCATCGAAAGCACCCGGCGGTGTTCAGGCGGCAACGTCTCGAAGATTCTCCTGAGCTCCGCGAAGTAGGGGCGGACCTGGTCCGGGTCGGGCAGGAAAGGCGGTATCCCCATCACCCCCATCAACCGCAGTCCCTCCTCGGAAAGCGCCGCTTCCACCACGGCCGGAACCTCTTCCGGGGCTGCTCCTGTCTTGGTCTGCTCGCCGCCCACGTTCACTTCGATCAGAACATCTATCGTCCGGCCGAGCTCTCTTGCTGCCCGGCCCAGACGCCAGACGAGCTTCACACTGTCCACCGATTGGATCATCTGGAACAGCGCCGCCGCTTTTGCCGCCTTGTTGGACTGCAGATGCCCGATCATGTGCCAGCGCGCTCCGGCGCCGACCTGCGGGATCTTTTCCTCGGCTTCCTGCACGTAGTTCTCGCCGAAGTCCGTCGCTCCCGCCTCCAGAGCCTCCCTCACCAGCTCTGCGGGTTTGGTCTTGGAGACGCAGACCAGCGTGATCTCGGAAGGATCACGTCCGGCCTTTCCAGCGGCGCGGGCAATGTTTTCCCGGACTCGCATCAGGTTGTCGCGGATGGTTCCCTGATTCATTTCCCGTTCCGGTAAATCCCTTCTTCTCCGGCAGAAGCCGGCAGCGAGGCATGATAGCTCCACGCTGGACCCGGCGGCAAAAAGAACGGGGCGGCTCCTTTCAGGAGACCGCCCCTCCGGTCACAAAGGCTCAGAACCGGTTCGCCGGGGTCACGCCCACCAGGCCGCGCCGAGCTTCTCCGTGATCAGCATCGGCTTCAGGAAGTTGACCGCCTTCAGCAGTCCTTCCCGGGCCGACATCAGACTGTCCTCGTGTTCGATGGACAGCACATGATCATAACCGGCCAGCTGCAGCTCCGAGATGATGTCCCTCCAGACGGCCGCGTCGTGCCCGTAACCGATGGTCCGGAAGATCCAGGAGCGCTTGGCCTCGTTTGCCATCGGCGCTTCCGGATCCACGTAGTTCTTAGTGTCCAGCACGCCATTGATCGACGTGTTGGCCGGGTCAATCCGGCAGTCCTTGGCGTGGAAGTGGAAGATGCAGTCCTTCAGAGTCCGGATGGCCAGCACCGGATCCATCCCCTGCCACCAGAGATGGCTCGGGTCGAAGTTGGAACCGATGTTGTCTCCGCACGCCTTGCGCAGCCGCAGCAGCGTCTCCGGGTTGTAGACCACAAAGCCGGGATGCATCTCGAAGGCCAACCGCACACCGTGCTCGCGCGCGAACTTCGCCTCCTGCTTCCAGTAGGGAATGACCTTGCGCTTCCACTGCCATTCCAGCGTCTCCAGATAGTCCGGGGGCCACGGGCAGGTCACCCAGTTGGGGCGCTTGGCGGTGGGCGAGTCGCCCGGGCAGCCTGAGAACCCGATCACCGTGTCCAGTCCCAGCTTCTCCGCCAGCAGCACCGTCTTCCGGTGTGTGTCGTGGTGCTCCTGCGCGATCTGCTTGTTGGGATGGATGGGGTTGCCGTGGCAGGACAGGGCGCTGATGATAAGTCCCCGCTTCTCCACAGCCTTCAGCAGATCTTTGCGCGCCTTGTCGCTCTCCAGCAACTGGTCCGGGTTGCAGTGGGCGTTGCCCGGATAGTTGCCCGTCCCCAGCTCGATGGCTTCCACGCCGTTTTCCGCCAGAAAGTCCAGCACCTGCTCCAGCGGCTGGTCGCTCATCAGAACCGTGAATACGCCGATCTTCATTGTTGCAGACTCCTCCCCTGATGTTGCCGCCCCGAAGGGCCGCCGGGTCAAGCGATCCTGACCATCTCTCCCGTCCCGGCGGACTGGTAGATGGCGTCCAGGATCTTCACAACGTCAAGTCCGTGCTCGCCGGTGGCGAGCGGCGTCCTGTTCTCTTTGATGCAGTCCACGAAGTGACGCGCCTCCGCGTGATGTCCGTGGACCGCCGGCGCCTGCGGGGCGATGTCCACCTGATGGCCGTTCTCCTCTGTGTAGATCCGGAGCGGCTCCAGGTCGGCTCCTCCTTCGGTGCCCATCAGCGTTACATAGAAGCGCTCGCGTTCGATGTTGGACGCCCAGCTCGCCTCCAGGAACACCGTGGCGCCGTCGGAAAACTTGACGATTGCCGCCGCCAAATCCTCCACGTCATACTTCTCGCCGCCTGGCATCCGCGGTCCGAACTCGGCGTAAGTGCTGCCGTAGGCCGAGACAGGCTTCGGGTTGCCCATGAGATACATCGTGAGGTCTAGCACGTGCACGCCCAGATCAATCAGCGGGCCGCCGCCGGACATGGCCTTCGTGGTAAACCATCCGCCCATCCCGGGGATGCCCCTGCGCCGGATCCAGCCGGTCTTGGCATAATAGATGCGGCCCAGGCGCCCCTGTTCGATGTAGGTCTTCAGGACCTGTGTGTCTCCCCGGAAGCGGTTGTTGAAGGCCATCATAAAGATTTTCCCGGCCTTCTTTCCCGCTTCCACCATCTTCTGCCCTTCTGCGGCGCTGGTTGCGATGGGCTTCTCGCAGAGCACGTGGCAGCCGGACTCGAAGGCGGCGATGGCGACGGGAGCATGCAGGCTGTTCGGCGTGCAGACGCTCACCCCGTCCAGGTCCTCCTGCTGAAGCATCTTCTCGTAATCCGTGTAGACGCGGGGAACGCCGAACTCCTCCGCTGTCGCCTTTGCGCGCTCCTCGTTGACGTCCGCGATCGCGACGATCTCGGC
>Ga0101944_10001333_pt1 | contig 52887 bp, 62 predicted proteins | sample DewCreD2012metaG_FD_75245 | JGI IMG/M metagenome (GOLD analysis project Ga0101944, IMG submission 75245) | Hot spring sediment bacterial and archeal communities from British Columbia, Canada, to study Microbial Dark Matter (Phase II) - Dewar... ... | reverse complement strand
ATGTCTCTGTTATGCTCTCCTTCTATCTGATTTCCTATCAATCGTGATTTTGCACTATATAAATACGGCCATTCTCCTGCCAGTTCTTTTCCTGTTATATCTACTATATATTCAGGAAAATTACCATCTGTAACTGATACAACAAATTTTTTCTTTGCTATATCTCCTGTTAACTTATCTTTTTCATACCATACTACTGCCTCACTCATCTCCCTTCCTTTTTCCCCATCTTCCGGATATCTTAAACCAACTGAGTAATATGTCCTCGCAATGTGATTGCTTTCCTCATCTGCCGCATTCTTTGCAACTATCCTTATTTTATTTTCTCCCCCTAACTGCAATGTATGCTTTTGCGAGAACCAGCCCCTGCCAACATCTCCTACCCGCTGATAATCAAAAACCCCTTCTTCTGTATTTTTTAAATGCACTACCTCATCCACATTCGCATATTTATCATATCTCAAACGCACTCTGTCATTATCCCCCATCCATTGTATAAGATAATCATCACAACTACCATCTATGTGGATTATAGGATGCTGGATATTGATATATGCCCCATCCGGCTCCATCTTTACTGCTGTAAAGGTGTTGGAGTTTTCTACTGCAAGAGATGCCGGGTCGTCTATCATTTTAAGTAATGCCTTGTAATGTTCAAAATCATTTCCCGGCTCATCTTCCGGGTCTAAATCTCGTCCCCAAAGCCATGGGACTGATGCATGTGACCCATGAACTTCCTCATATCTCGCATTGTATATTTCCATATTTATCTTTTCTGGAAATGCTTTCAATCCAACATGATCACTTATAGGAGGAAAAACCGGAATATAAATATCTCTTTTCCCTCTTTGTTCATCTATTGTTAATACACCATCCCCTTTTGGCCAATCATAATGAAAGATAAATAAATCAAGTAAGGATACTCCAATCGCTATTAAGTTTGGAATACCAAAAAATGGTAATGTTCCAATTTCGTGTATTAAAACTTCAAGATGTATATTTGTTGGCACTTCATATCCTTTCCCGACTACAACTCCATATTTTACATCTTCTGGTTTTCCGCCATCTAAATCTTTTTTTACGAAATCGCTATCTGCTTTTAAATCATCATCTACTGGATAATATTGTCCTGCAATTTCCAAAAGTGGTAATACCCATGAATATATTGATCCACTTAAAAATAATTGCCCTCCCAATGCAGGATTTATAAATGATAGTCCAGTTCCAATCCCTATCATTAAAGGTCCTAAATATGCTTTATCAAACATTAAATGCGCTAAATTTAATGCAACTGCCCAGTTTGACCCAGCATTTACCCCTGCTATCGTTACTAATTTTGACACATCGCCTCTATATTTTTCTTTATCTGTTATATATCCCCTTGATACAGGTCCGCCTGTACTGTGGGCTACTATTATGAATTTATTTAAAAATGGCAAATCATTTGCTATTGTCCATGTATATGAATTCCCATTCTGCGAATATATCGCTCCTGTGACTTCTTTATTATTATTTATTTGTATATTTACTGTTATTGCTTCATTAACATTTATTGGTTGTGGCACATGCTGACATAAAAAATTTCTTTTTGCTGCTTCTGGCCAGCAAAGATTTTCTATTCCTGAATTTATAACAAGTTGACCATAAATATCTTCTAGTGCAAATCTAACAGCGTCTATCCTTCCATTATCTATTTTTTCTACTTTATTAGAAATTATTTCAATATTTACCTTACCTTTATCTTTGTGAAATATCTCCCCTATCCATCCATCCGCTCTTTGATAAATATTAGACAAAGAGTAAGTATAAAGTTGTTTTTCTATTCCTTCCCACACCCATCCAGGTAAATCCCTAATCCATTCCTTAGTAAATACAAATGGTAAATTTTGCATGTCTGTCACTTCATTTGGAAAATATTTTTGCATATATTGCCTGAAACCAGGCATTGCTCCATGATAATTCCAAAATTGAGCTGTGTCCCCTCTACCATGAACCATAAGTATAGGATATGGACTATATTTAGAAAAAATATTAGTATGAAACATTAATATCATTAATATAATAAATATCATTTCTAGTTTTTTCATTAATATCCTCTAAAATCCTATAATTTTTATTTCATGTTGTGGATAAATAATATATAAAAATAAATTATAATATAAAGAATAAGATACTCGCTCTGGCAAACTAACTTCTTTTAAAATTTTTACATTTGTTCCACTTTTGTTTACTGAATATATTTTATCTTTTGTAATAAATACTATTGTATCCCCATCAGGATGCCAGTATATATTTTCTGCATTATATCCACTTACTACAAGTGTATTTCCAGACCCATCATTTTTTATCAAATAAATATCTCCTGCCATATTATCCGCTGTATTTGATGCTCCTATATATGCTATTATTGTTTCATCAATGGGACAATATTTAGCATCTCTAATAGAGTTAGGAAATGGTTTTAAAATTGTATTTGTTTTTGTTATGTCATTATATTCAACTATAGGTCCTGGGTCTATAATTATTTTATTAAGATCTAAAGTAAAATCATAAAATAAATAACATCCCGCCGAAATTCTTTTAATTTCTTCATAATTAGTAGTATTAAAAAATATAGTTTGATTATTATAAGTAAATGCAATAATATTATTCTTACAAATAAGATTTTTATAATCATCTTCTATTTTCTTTATTACTTTTATTTCTCCACTTTTTAAATCTATTTTTGCTAAGTATCGCCCAGTTCTTTCTTTATCTTGGCTCCCTGTTCCAGTCGGGCCACCAAATGAAAATGGCTTAGAAGTCATATCTACCACATTAATATCTAATATTAAATACGCTTCTTCATTATTATTTATACAAGGTTTATCAAACCCAACATCATAAATATCTTTTGAATTTGATGCACAATTAGTAAATATTAATGCTATGCAAATTATAAATATTTTCAGTTTCATATTATTAAATATTTCCTATTCCTATTGATATATAATTTATTATTTCTACGCCGTTTTCATTTATATTTCCTGTTATATCAATCAATTTTATTCCATATCCTATTTTTAAAATTAGTTTATTTAAAAACCAAAATGATGATAATGTCGATACTATATCTATTTTTATTTCCGGATCTAAAAATATACAAAAATATTTTCCTATTTCCATTTTTTCATTTTCATTAAAAAATTTTCCATACATCAATTCTAAATTAAGATCTGTTCCTATTAATAAATTTATATATTGTTCTTGCTCAAAGAATTCACTTGTTTTAATTTTAACCCCACACATTAATCCTATATCAAATAATTTTACTTCTGCATCTGTTATTAATCTTACTACCAAATCATCATATGCATGCATTTTCTTTTCATATAATCCATATAATTTTGTATATTCTTCAGTTTTCTTTTCTATTGCTTGTGCTGAACCAAAACCAAATTTTCCTCCTCTTATAAATTCTATATTCTCAAAATTAAATAATTTTGTAAAATACCATCCTTCTATATCCCATAATAAATTATATGCATTTTGTTTTAATGGTATTATTGTATTTATATTCCATAAAAATTTTCCACTCTTTTCTTTATTTTCTGTCGAATAAATATTTGAATTTATTAAAATAAATACTATCAATATTATGCCTATATTTTTTCTCATCTTACCTCAAACTCCTTTTCTTTTATCTTTCTGCGAGAACCAGCCCCTGCCAACATCTCCTACCCGCTGATAATCAAAAACCCCTTCTTCTGTGCTCTTCAGTTTTATAACCTCATCCACATTCGCATATTTATCATATCTCAAACGCACTCTGTCATTATCCCCCATCCACTGTATCAGGTAATCATCACAACTGCCGTCTATGTGTATCTCTGGCTTTTGTATGTTTACATAACACCCATCTGGCTCCATCTTTACTGCTGTTAGGGTGTTGGAGTTTTCTACTGCAAGAGATGCCGGGTCGTCTATCATTTTAAGTAATGCTTTGTAATTTTTATTTTCATTCCCGGGCTCATTTTCACCTATATACCCTTCTGTTTGATGTATAAGCCAATTCCAAACTGCGGCTCTTGAATGGCATGCTATAATTGATATATATGGTGCTTCATTAATATATTGATTAGTTTTTGTATTATAAGATAGAAATTTTCCAGGCCTGGTTCCTTGTTGTTCCTGAACTTGCATAACACCATCTCCATTAGGCCAATTAACGTGCCACCAAAAAAAATCTAAAAATGCACCTACAAAAAAGGTTGCTGTTAATATCGGATTTATCTGTAATGAAATTGGGAAAGTATTAAGTGCACTAAAAATTTCATCAAAATCATTTTCTCTAGGGGTAGGATATCCATTACCAACTACATTTCTATACTGAACATCCGGTGGTTTTATTGCCGACAAATCATTTTCAACAAATTCACTATCTGGTTTTAAATCTGCATCCACATCATATAATAAATTAAACGCTTTTACACTAGGTTGAATCGCCATATACATAGTACCACTAAAAATGGTCAAAGCTGCACCTACTGGATTAAGGACTATCATCCCCGCTCCAACACAAACAAGGGCAGGGCCTATCCATTCATGCATTTGATTTAGCGAATTATATGCTAACGCCCAATTACTTCCTGCATTAACACCACCCAATGTTACTAATTTCCAAATATCATTTTTATAAGGATAATTTGTATCATTTTGCGGGGCTGTTATATATCTCCTACTCACAGGACATCCTGTACTATGCGCAATTAAAGTATATTTTTTAAAAGCAGGCATCTCAGCAATATTTACAGTAATCGCCTGCATATCTTGTTTATATACCGCCCCTGTTATCTCTTTATTTGAATTTATTAGCATTTTAACTATAATAGGTTTATTTATCAGGAGTGTTGGTGGAATATTTTGAGTAAAAAAATTTCTTTTACTTTCTTCAAGCCAACATAAAGATTGTGTAGTCTCTAATAAAATATTATTAGATAAATCTCTTGTATTGCCATTATTATCTACTATTTCTCCAATCAACTTTCCAAATTCTCTTCCAAATATTTCTTTAGTCCATAATTCAGCTCTTTGTTTATTATCAGAAACTGAATAAGTAAATATTGGTTTTTCAGTGCCATCATTAACAACTTTAATTAATCCCGGATAATTGTCTGGATAATATTGGCGAAAAAATGCTCTCATTTGCTGCCATGTTTCTGCTTTATCACCCCGCCCATGAATTATTATAATTGGATATGGATAATAATCAGCTTTTATAGTACTATATAATACTAATATTGTTATTCCTGTTATTAATAAAAAACTTAAAAAATTTTTCATAACCTATCCTTTTCAGAATTTCACTGATACAACCTTCCCATCCTCATCAATATATGCTATTAAATTATAATATAATGCAATACTCTTATATTTTGTTGGCAAATTAAAATCTAATATTTTAATAAGCCCAGAGCCATCATCATTTATATTCCAAATTCCGTTATTATTTAAAAATACTATCGTTTTACCATCTGGTTTCCAGCAAATTTTTATTACATTATACCCGGCAAGAACAGTATTTATATTTGTGCCATCATTATTCATTGTATATAAATCCCCTGATATATTATTCGCTGTTATTGTTTCCCCAATATATGCTAAAAAATTTTCATTTATAGGACAATATTTGGCATCAAGTACATCATATGGCAATAATTGCGTGGAAAGGCCATTATCACAATTGTACTCAGAAAATTTAAAATAATTAAATAAAATCTTTTTTGAATCATTTGTAAAATCATGAAAAGTTCCTATGCTAAAATTAACAGATTTTATTATTTGATAAGTATTACTATTTAAAAATTTTACGAAACTATAATCTCCCAATCCTATATTTCCCAATCCTATAATATCATTATGATAAATTATCCCAATATTTCCACCCAAATTTTTTTCCCCTTTTATCCATTGTTTATCCTGATTAATATCTTTTTCTAAAAGATAATAAAATGAATTCAATTCTTTAGGGGCATCAAACATCCATCCTTTTTGGTTCTGAGAAAATCTGTAAAAAACCCTCAATATTAAGGTATTTTCATCTTTAATACCTATTGTAGTTGGCTCGGTTTCCATATAATAAGTATCAATTAATCCACCGCAACCAAAATTTAATATGATGATTATAAATAAAATAATATTTAGTAAAATAGCTTTTTTCATTTTACACCTCAATGCCTATACCTATCTTCAATATTCCAACTGCTTTATATTCAAACATGCATATTTCATCATAATTTAATATCATATAAAATTTTTTATCAAATAATTCAAAACCCTGAAATAAAATTTCTCCACCCAGCAACCCAAAAGGCCCATCTGCGCTTCCTAAATTTTCTCTTATATTATCATTTAATATTGTACCGTTAAATTTTTCAATATGATAGCCGACCCCAAATTTAATCAATAAAGTTAAAAGTCTTTCATTTAATATTTTTGTATTGAAACCCGTAACAAAATTATTACCAATACAAAAATATGATACAGTAACATCATTAAATGCTCTATAAATATTATTATCTAATAAATATGAGCGGTCACTATATAGCCCGTATAATATCCTATCGTCTTTTTTTATTTCTTCTATTGCTTTAGCATTACCATACTGAAACCAAAAATCAAGGAAACTATAAAAAAAATTCTTTTTTATATTTATCATTTTTATTCCGCCACCAAATAAAAAATTATATGCATTCCTTACTAAAGGAACCCCGGTTTCAAAATTTATTATAAATTTATTTTCACTAAACCATGTTTTAAACCAATAATCTGATACATAGTATTGAGAATAGATATTTTTATCTATTAAAAAAACAAATATAAAAATTATAAAAAATATTCGTATTCTTTTCTTACATATTTCTTTCCTCATCTCACTTCAAACTCCTTTTCTTTTATCTTTTCATTCACCTTTACATTCTCATACCTCATCCTCGTTGTCATTTTTATTTCCTTTTCCCCCATCTTTGCCTTACTTATACTTCTTATCTCAATTGGCACATAGATACCTGCAATCTCTTCTATCCTCTCATTTTCGCTTTCCATTATCACATTCCCTTTTTCATCCAAAACCCTACTCCCTGTTACTTTTCCTGTCCCTTTTTCAATTACCATTATCATCTGTGGCAATATTCCTTTTTCTTTTGGTTTTAATTCTATTTCCACATATCCTTTCCCGTCTTTGCTATATTCTTTTTTCTTTGCAATTACATATTTTTCTTTCATCCCCTCTATTGTCTGCATACTCTGTAAATTCATATTTCCCATACCTGGTATTTCATTTGTCTTCTGCCTTGTTATTTTTCCATCTGGCATTTTCATACTCATCACTCCATCGCTCATTGCCATTGTCTGTTTAAATGGTTTTGTTATTTCCATTTTTACCTTATCCGGCTTTTTTACAATATACTTATACTCCTGCACCATTTTTTGCGGGCTTCCTTCTATTGTTGTCTCAACTATAACTTCTGCCTGTAATGTCTGGTAGTTTTGTTTTTCAAGTGCAAATGCAAGAATCTCCTCTGCCTCGTCTGCTATAATAATTCCCGGCGCAATCAATAACATCATAATTGCTATTATTTTTTTCATTTATTCCACTCCTGTTATTGTATATGTAATATTCTTTTCCACTCTTGTTTTATTGCTGTAAATTATTTTTTTTATATTCACAGGTATTTTTTTGCCATTTATTTCACTGTATTCATTTATTTTTATTTCTGTTTCTTTTTTCCCCTGCACACCATATATTATTATTGATTCAATCTCATCGCTGTTAAATTCTATCTCTATCCTCTTTTGCTCTTTATTTTCCTGCAACACCCCTGTTATTTTGTTTTCCCCTTCCTTGCTTATTTCAAATCCCGCTAAATATTCTGTTAAATTAAATATCATCTGTGGCTCTGGTAGTAAATCATTTATTCCCTTTACTTCTGTATTCTTTATTTCTTCCCCATTTATTTTTATTATTTCCCTGTTATTCTCCCTTATCTGCTCATAATTATTATTCCCTATTTGCTTTGTCAGTTTTAAATAATCTGGCTTTTGTATATGGTAATTTATATTTACAGCAGTATTATTCACCAATGTATTCCCGTTTATATCATAGGTTATACTCTGTGCTGTCATTGTTAATGAAATACTATTTATTGATTTAAAAAAATCCAAATTTGTTATTATTTCTTCTACTGTTTGGGATTTTATAATGAAAGGAAAAAAAGAAAATAAAATTATTAAAATTATTATTTTTTTACTACTATCCCAATTTCCCATCTGTCCTCCATATTTTATTTATATTTTAAGTATACACATAAATTTATATGCTGTCAAATAATTTTTACAAAAATTTTATTAGCAGAATTGTATTTTGCGCCATCTGCATTACCAAATATTTCTATATATCCATCACGATAAAAATAATTTCTTATACTGAATTTTATTTCATTTGCTGTTATTGTGACTCCTTCTATGTCTCTGTTATGCTCTCCTTCTATCTGATTTCCTATCAATCGTGATTTTGCACTATATAAATACGGCCATTCTCCTGCCAGTTCTTTTCCTGTTATATCTACTATATATTCAGGGAAATTACCATCTGTAACTGATACAACAAATTTTTTCTTTGCTATATCTCCTGTTAACTTATCTTTTTCATACCATACTACTGCCTCACCCATCTCCCTTCCTTTTTCTCCATCTTCCGGATATCTTAAACCAACTGAATAATATGTCCTCGCAATATTATTGCTTTCCTCATCTGCCGCATTCTTTGCTACTATCCTTATTTTATTTTCTCCCCCTAATTGTAATGTATGCTTTTGCGAGAACCAGCCCCTGCCCACATCTCCTGCCCGCTGATAATCAAAAACCCCTTCTTCTGTATTTTTTAAATGCACTACCTCATTCACATTCGCATATTTATCATATCTCAAACGCACTCTGTCATTATCCCCCATCCACTGTATCAGGTAATCATCACAACTGCCGTCTATGTGAATTATAGGATGCTGGATATTGATGTATACCCCATCCGGCTCCATTTTTACTGCTGTTAGGGTGTTGGAGTTTTCTATAGAAATTACAGGTGAATCTTCAAGACATTCCAAAATTATTTTCCCTTTCTTAGGTATTTCTAAATGATTTACATCGGTCCTTATAAATTCTTTATTAATTCCAGATTCTTTGGATACAAACCATGCACCATATCTATTTAATGGCCATCCTAATTCTCCTGTTTGACTCTTATCCAATGAAGCCATATCACCTTCATATAAAAGACTACCAAATAACCATTCACCAAGTGGTACAAAAGCCCACTCCCATTCTCCTATTAATAACATTGCCAAAAAAGTTTTCCAAGCAATCATCTCTGTCGGACCCATATTCCAAAAAAATCTATTTCCATATACAATTTTATATTTTGTTTTATATTGAAAGTTATCTTCATATTGATGTAGTTTTTCTTGAAATCCACTTTCTGGCATAAGGTCTATATCTATTTTATTTAATATTCCTGGTGGGGGTAAAAGTTTTCCTGCCGTTAAAATTCGTAATGTATAAAAAATAGCCATTGCCCAAGAAGTACTATTTAATGCAGATGTATATACAGTCGCAAGCAATGGACAAGCTGCAATGATACTACTATAAAAAACTGCTAATGTCATAAATCCCCACGAACCGTAATTAACAATTTCTGACACATATGGCAAATATGCCCCTTGGTGTGGAGTATGTAATGTAATTACTCTTTCTATTTTGTTTTTATAATTATATCCATATTTTGCTAAAAACCATCTGCTTGCCAATCCTCCTGCACTATATCCTACAATTTTAAATTTATTTATTAAACCATAATTAATATTATAATCTTCAATGAATAAATCTATCCAATTTTTAAATTCATTTCCCCAATCTTCTAAACTACCAAATCCTCTTCCACTAAAAGAATTTACCAAATAAATAGGTACGCCGTAAGATTGTATAAAACTTAAAACTTTACCTTCACCATCCATATTGTCTAAAATATCCCAATTATCACCCACATACATACCCCTGCCATGAGCAAAAAAAACTGGATCAGGAATATAATATGCATAAAAAATATTTATAAATAATAAATTATAAATAATTACAACAATTATAAATTTAATTATAGAATTAAATTTTTTTGTAAATAAAAAATTCATTCGTTTCTCCAATTTAATTTATTTTTTATGTGTTTCGTCATAAAATTTTCCACCTATAGCCCATCCACACAATGCTGAGAAAGTTGAACCAACTATAGGAATAAACCAAACCCCTCCTTCCCAACTATATATTGAAGAAGGTAACGGAGTTTCAGAAGTAGTAATCATTCCCAAATAAAAAATACCAAAAACTACTCCACCAAATAATACTGCCCCACCAAAATTGTATAAAAGTCGCTCATTTTGTTTTCTTTCTAAATCTTCTAATACACCACCAAGCATTTCATCTGTAAATTGTTTTTTACTATTTATTCCTTTATTATTATAATAATTTCCTGTTGTTGCACATCCTATGTTAATAAATAAAATTATTACAACCATTATAATTGCCATTATTTTTTTCATTTATTAAAAACTCCTTTCTTTTACTTTTTACAAAATATTTTTAGTTAAATATTTATTTAAAACTTTTTAAATTTATTTATTAATGAATAGCATTGTAAAATTCCCCACCTAAAAACCAACCACCAATGATGCTTAAAGCTATTACAATAATCGGGACAGTCCAAACCTTCCACTTATCAGATGAATAAAAACCATTAAAAGTTAATCCAAAAATTAAAAATGCCCCAGCAATATGATATAAAAGTTTTTCGTTTTCTTTGATTTCTAAATCCTTTAACACACTATCAAGCATTTCATTATTTTCATCGTAATATTGTTTTTTATTACCAATATTTTTATCATAATAATTTGTAGTTGTCGCACATCCTGTAATATTAAACATAAAAATTATTATTAAAAAAACACTTATTATTTTTTTGCCTGTTTCTTTCCTCATCTCACCTCAAACTCCTTTTCTTTTATTTTTATCTTGCGAGAACCAGCCCCTGCCCACATCTCCTGCCCGCTGATAATCAAAAACCCCTTCCTCTGTGCTCTTCAGTTTTATAACCTCATCTATATTAGAAAACTTATCATAATGTAATCTTATTCTATCATTATCCCCCATCCATTGTATAAGATAATCATCACAACTACCGTCTATGTGGATTATAGGATGCTGGATATTGATGTATGCCCCATCCGGCTCCATTTTTACTGCTGTTAGGGTGTTGGAGTTTTCTACTGCAAGAGATGACGGGTCGTCTAAAGAATCAATAATTAAATCTAATCTACGTGCTACATCTAAATGATTTTCATTAGTTTTTTTAATATGAATATCATAATTATTTTCTCTTACATACCATTTCCCATAAGGAAAGGCGTCTTCACCACTTTGACTGGTTATTGGCGATGCAAGATCACCTTCTAATAATATACCAAATACTCCTAATGCAATTACTTGTGGTATTAAAACGCTATAATTTATACCTGGTATAGCAGTTGTTCCAACTATAGCTAAAAATAATCCTGCTTCAAATCTCCCTATATTAAAAATCCCCCCATTCCCTGTAACAATATGATATTTAATTTTTTGTCTATTCGCTTCGTTACTTTCTTTGACTTTTAAATCAATAAAAAATCCACTTAAAGGAACTAAATCTCTGTCCATTTCATTTGAAATAACCGGTGGTGGTATTAATCCTACAGATGATGATATTCCTACAATACTTAATATAAACGACATTGCAAATAAGTTTGCACTTGCTTCTGCTGCAGCTAAATACATTGGCGCAGCTAATGGAAATGCTATACTTAATCCTGTATAAACCACAGTTAATGGGAAAAATATTTTTGGACCTTCGCTTGCAAATCTTCCTATTACCGCTAAATATGCCCCTTGATGTGGTGTATTTAATGTTAATAACCTATCCACATAAGAACTACCATAATTTGCCAGATACCATCTGCTCGCCAATCCTCCTGCACTATATGATACAAATCTAAACTTTCTAAATGAACCTCCCCCATAAATACTTTCATAATAATTTTTATAGTCAGCAACCCAATTATTTAATTCATCCCCCCAATTCCTAATACTTCCAAATCCTTCTCCTGAAAATATATTATAATATGTAGGTATCTTATATTCGTTAATTAACAAATCTAATATTTTATCATTTGTTTCTGTTCCATCTGCTTTTCTTAAATTTATTGTGTTCCAATTACTGTCATCTTTCATTCCCCTGCCATGAATTAATAATACAGGGTCTGGAATATATTTTGGAAATAACAAATTATTTATAAATAAAAATGTAAGTATTAATATTAAATATCTAATTACCTTCATTTTTGCATAAATCCTTTATATTCATATAAATAATCACCTAACGAAAGTCCGCTAATTATACTTAAAATTCCAAAAGTAGTCATTAATACTATACCGAGATTATATTGGATATCATCTTTATCTCCCTTGTCAAATACTTCTTTAAAACGTAAATAAATAATACTTTCGCATAAAACAAACGTTGCTATCCCACATATTGTTTGAGCTTTTATTTTATTTTCTTTTCTTTTTTTCTGTTTATCATTTATATCATTTAATACATTTTTTATGTCTAACGGATTATCATTTTGTTTTTCTGTATATTTAATTTCTTCTTTTATTCCAATCGTCGCACATCCTGTAATATTAAACATAAAAACTATTATTAAAAAAACACTTATTATTTTTTTGCCTGTTTCTTTCCTCATCTCACCTCAAACTCCTTTTCTTTTATTTTTATCTTGCGAGAACCAGCCCCTGCCAACATCTCCTACCCGCTGATAATCAAAAACCCCTTCTTCTGTATTTTTTAAATGCACTACCTCATCCACATTCGCATATTTATCATAACGTAACCTAATCCTATCATTATCCCCCATCCACTGTATCAGGTAATCATCACAACTGCCATCTATGTGGATTATAGGATGCTGGATATTGATGTATACCCCATCCGGCTCCATCTTTACTGCTGTTAGGGTGTTGGAGTTTTCTACTGCAAGAGATGACGGGTCGTCTAAAGTTTTCAACATCAAATCTACTCTTTTAGTAACTACTCTATGTTCATATTTAGAATCAAAAAAGTCAGCATTTAAGTTTCCATACCATCCTGGGAGTTTTATTCCTGCAAAATCAAGTGCTAATCCTTTTTGGCTACTCACACTTGATGCTAAATCACCATCTGAAAAGGTAAAACTTGCAACCAAAAAATATGCAAGTGCAATTCCCCTGTCGGATAAAAGTAATGCTCCTAACGCCCCACCAATATTATCCAAATTAAACCAATTAGATATATCAAGAATTTGCTTATAATTTTGCACAGAAAAGTCAGCCGTTCCTAAAAGGAAATATTGGAATGCTAAATATTCAGTTAAATTTACATTAAAATATGAGCCATCACTATAGCAAATATTATAATCAATTTCTTTATGTTGATTAATAGATTCTATAAAAAATAATGATTGTAAAAAAGGACTGCCCGGCATTAAATCTATATCTATTAAATCTATATTATTCCAAATATATGGCGGAGCACCAGCAACTGCTTGTAAAATAAATAATGATGCTGCATAAACGCTATAAAAAACAGCATTTTTAACAAAATCTGGATTAAGTGGAAAAGCGATTGCTAATCCTGTATAAATTCCTGCTGCTATTACACACACAGGAGCAATATAATGCGCCTGCACCGAAACAACAGCTAAAAATCCACCCATATGTGGAGTATTTAATGTAGTTAATTTCCTTATTAATTTATCTTTTGTTCCTGCCAAATACCATCTTGCCGTAAGCCCTCCTGCACTATAGCCAACAACATTAAATTTATTAAAATCTACTCCATATGTTGTTTTATATTCATTTTTGAACTGATTAAGATACGAGCCCATTTCATTTCCCCAATTGAAAATACTTCCATATCCATTTCCGCTATAAATACCAAAATAAGTAGGTATTTGGTAATTATCTTCAAAATATCGCGAAATTGCGGTATTACTGTCTGACTTTCTCATTCTAAAATCATATTCATCAAAAACAGGATATAAAGTATCCCAGTTATCTCCAGCTTTCATTCCCCTTCCATGAGATAAATATAATGGATCGGGGATGTATTGAGGTGATATTACCCCAGATAAAATTAAAAATAAAAAAATCAATATGAATAATATTTTTATTTGTCTTTTCATTCTAACTCCTAAGTTAAGCTTATTAATAAAAATAATATCCAAATAATAACATGCCTATTTTATCATTTTCTATAAAATCTAAATCTTCAAGAAACCATCTATAGGTAAAATTAATATAATATGAAGAAAAAAATTCTTTATTTTCATTCCAAGGCAATTTTTCTTTTTCAAATACCAAATAATCAAGAGAAATTGATATCAACAAATAATTATATTTTATAGAATGAGAAAAATCAAATAATGAACTATATTTACCAAAATTTATCCAATCTAAATAACCCATAGAATTTCCAATTCCACAGGAAAAACTAATGTCATGATTCAAAATATTAAATGTTAAAATAGAATTTATTTCATTTGTTAAATTTATAGGATATATACTTATAAAATAATTCATTGAAAAAAATAAAAAATCAAAATTGACAAATAAACGCTTAATATTAAATCCAAAACCAAGCTCAAACGGTGTCATTTGAAAAGAATATTGCCAAAATTCATCTATTTTAAATGAAATTGCCCCTCCCCCAGAAAAAACACCACTATCTTCATATTTTCCAGAAATATTAATTTGCTTATTATTGTATGCATATAGAAAAAATTGTTGCGATTCTCTTATTCTTGCATTATGAACAAATGAAGTTGCAAAACATCCTGAAAAAATAAATAATATTATAAAAATTAACAAAAATAAAATATATTTCTTTAACAAACTATATTTTAAAAATTTCTTCATCTCACCTCAAACTCCTTTTCTTTTATCTTTTCATTCACCTTCACATTCTCATACCTCATCCTTCGTTGTCATTTTTATTTCCTTTTCCCCCATCTTTGCCTTACTTACACTTCTTATCTCAACTGGTATGAAAACTCCTGCAATCTCTTCTATCCTCTCATTTTCGCTTTCCATTATCACATTCCCCTTTTCATCCAAAAATTTACTTCCTTTGCTGTCTGGGATTTTATAAGGAAAGGGAAAAAAGAAAAAAAAATTATTAAAATGAAACCTTTTTTATTACTGCCCCATTTTTCCATTTATTCTCCATAATTATTTATTGTATATCATATTATACACGTAAATTTGTTTATTATCAAATATTTTTTTAAAAAAATAATATAAAATATTGTATGGATTTGTCGTATTTCATAGATTGTTCTGTTCAACACCATTTATTTTTCGGTTTTTGATTTTTGTTTTATTTATGTATTCGTAGAGACAAGGTTCCATCCTTGTCTCGTTTTTTGTTTTTTGTCATAATCACATCCTCGTCTTGTTTCCTTGAGACAGGGACAGAGCCCTGTCTCTACAGATTCATCATTACACATAATGCATATCAAACAAATTATTTTTTATACATCCTCGTCGTGCTTCCTTTGAGACAGGGACAGAGCCCTGTCTCTACAATTTTATCAACGCACATAACGTATATTAAACAAATTATTTTTTATACATCCTCGTCTTGTTTCCTTGAGACCGGCGATGGAACGCCGGTCTCTACGATTTAAATTTTCGGGTGGGCAAACAGGTCCGCTTTAAAAGAACGGGCGACCACACAGGGTCGCCCCTACAGATAATCTCGCTCTCTTGCTCTCGCTCTAATCTCGCTCTCGCTCTCTTGCTCAATTCTCGCTCTTTTCATTTGCTGTTTGTTTGTTGCTGGTTGCTGGTTGTTTTTGTTTTTCCAATCCGCAATCGACAAGCTGCAATCGACAACGTAGTTATCTCCCCCTCACCTTTATCCTCTCCCCGCAGGGTAGAGGAATTTTTAATTATCAATTGCCATTTGCCGATTGTCGTTTTCGGGCGAACACATAGGTTCGGTCCTACGTTTATAAATTATTAATTTTCAATTATCAATTTTTAATTATCTGTTTTTTGTTTTTAAATCGTAAATTGTAAACCGTAAATTGGAAATGTTTTTAATTTCAATCCGCAATCAGCAACCGACAATCGGCAATTAAAATCATTCCCCTATTATCTTTATAATTACTCTTTTATTTCTTTGTCCATCAAATTCTCCATAAAAAATTTGCTGCCAGGGTCCAAAATCAATTTTACCATTTGTTACTGGAACTACCACCTGATGATGCATAAGAAGTGATTTTAAATGAGCATCTCCATTTATTTCACCTGTATTATGATGCCTGTAATCAGGACCTTTGGGCGCAAGTTTTTGCAACCATTCTTTTATATCTTCTATTAAACCACTTTCATCATCATTTACATATACTGATGCAGTAATATGCATTGCAGAAACAAGAATAAAACCTTCTTTTATTCCGGATTTAACAAGTGCTTTTTCCACCCTGTCAGTAATATTTATAAACTCAATTTTATTTTTTGTATTAAATGTCAAATATTCTACATATGATTTCATAAAAACCTCCCTTTTCAATTTTTGGCTCTCGATTTTCGGTTTTCGTTTTTTTTAAACCGCAAATCGTAAAATGGAAATCGAAAATTGTTTAATTTTAATTTCATATTATTTGTTTTTCCTTCATTCCTCTTACTGCATCTTTAAAACCTGACAGAGTTGTAAATTTAAATTTATAATTATAGCGCTGCTTTAATTTTATCGGGTCCGCTATTATCGGATATGCACTGACATCTATGGCGGCAGGCATAAAAGAAGAAATACGCAAATTCCATAAAACACCTGTAATGTTTTTTACAATACTAATTGGTAAATTAATAAATTTTTTATCAGGGACTAATTCTTTTAAGGACGAATATGTATCAGGGCATAAATTAAATATACCCTTTATATTCTTATCCATTATTATTTTATGTATGAGTTGTGTTAAATCGTATTCATGTAAAAGTTGTAATTCGGGATATAAACCATCATAGGCAATTAAAAAAGGTGATTTAACAATAAGTTCTACAAGTCCGCCTTTTTTATATTCAGATGGGCCTATTGCTGTGCACATTCTTACAATTACAAATTTAAGGTCTTTTCTTCCCCTGTATCCTTTAATAAAGTCCTCCACTATTTTTTTATTAATACCATATCTGTATTCACCTGGGCATAATGGAGTGACCTCTTTTATCCATTTTTTATTATCCGGTTTTGCGCCATAAGCACTTGTTGAACTGAATTCAATAAATTGTTTAACACTCTTTATTTTATTGGAAATCTCAACAATGTTTTTCGAACCTTGGACATCTATTTCATATTCTTTTTTCTGATTATGAAGGGATTTCATAAGATATGCAAGATGTATGATATGTGTTGGTTTTTCTTTTTTTAATATTGCTTCTATTGCTGATTTATTTAATATATCTTCTTTATAAAAATTAAAATATTTTCTTGGACCCTGCCACACAGGATTTGGTGTAATATCAACACCTACTGTAAATATATGTTTACCTGTAAAATATTTACAGAGAAAATATCCTATATTCCCTGATGAACCTGTTATTAATATTTTCATCCAACCCCCGATAATAATTTTCAATTTTCAATTATCAATTTTTAAAATACTCCTTCCCCCTCAATGGGTTGGGATGGAGGTGTTTTTTGTTATATATTACCTGCTGTACTTCACCCTCATCCTTTCCCTCTCCCGTCACTGTCCATTACCCACATCTTCTTTTTTAATAAGAAGCAGGTATATCCTGATTTTTGAGGGAAATTACGGGTGGTTCGCAGTGTTGTCTAGTTTACTTACTCCCAATTTTAATGCCCTTTTTAATGCTATCTAAGGGGTGTTGCGTAAGACTCGTCTACTTTTGACTGTAAATTCTTTGCCCGACTTTTCCTCAACCGTTTTTTACGAAAAAATCAGCGGTATACATGCTTCTTAATACTTATGGGTAATGGTCAGCTCCCGTCAAGGGACAGGGAACTTTATGTCTATTCTCAATTTCCGGGCGAACACATAGGTTCGGCCCTACGTTTATAAATTGTTAATTTTCAATTATCAATTCTCAATTAATGAATTCCGCTTAAGTTTATCCCTGAGAAATCAGGGACAGGCATGACATTTCTTGTTTACAACCGCTTTTTTAATTTGTCATTCCTGTGCAAACAGGAATCCAATTTTTTCCAACCGGCAATTGACAACCAGCAATCGGCAAGGTAATTTTAAATCTCCCCTGTCCCCTTCTATGAAAGTGGCTGTCAAGAGAAAAATGCATCCAAGTCACCTTTTTCACCTTCTCCCACCTCTCAAAGTACTTTTATCTCGTTTTTCTCCATCCTTCTATTAGAGGTCTTTTTCAGCCTCACGTTATTCATTCGGTCCCCGACGCCTCACACTCTTTACCTGCCGTAAAATTCACTTCGTTCATCACGGCACTTTGAAAGAGGGGCAATCAGTTATTTTTTTTTCAATCCGCAATCGACAATCGACAATTGACAACGTAGTTATCCTCCCCCTCACCTTTATCCTCTCCCCAAAGGGTAGAGGAAATTTTCTTTCAATTTTTGTTTTTTGGTTTTTAAATCGTAAATTGCAAATCGTAAATGTTTTTATTTACGCTTTTCCTGAACATCCTAAAACATCTTTTATTTTATGTTTTACCACTTCTTTTATCGCATCCCTTGCCGGTCCTAAATATTTTCTCGGGTCAAATTCTTCCGGCTTTGTTACAAAGACCTCTCTGATTGTTGCAGTCATAGCCAGCCGCAAATCAGTGTCAATATTGATTTTTGCAACACCCATTGCCGCTGCTTTTCTAAGCATTTCTTCCGGCACTCCCTGGGCGCCTGGCATTTTTCCGCCATATTTATTACATTTTTCAACAAGATACTGTGGCACAGATGATGCTCCGTGTAATACAAGTGGATAACCTGCTGGTAAAACTTTCATTATTTGTTCCAACCGGTTAAAATCAAGTTTTGCTTCTCCTTTGAATTTATATGCGCCATGGCTCGTTCCAATTGCAACAGCCAAAGAATCACAGCCTGTTCTTTTTACAAATTCTGCTGCCTGCTGCGGGTTTGTAAATTTTGCATCTGCTTCTGATACATTTACAGCATCTTCTATCCCTGCAAGTTTACCAAGTTCTGCTTCAACAACAACCCCTTTTGAATGTGCATAATCAACAACCTTTTTTGTTTCTTTTATATTTTCTTCAAACGGAAGACGGGACGCATCAATCATAACAGATGTAAAACCACCGTCAACGCAGGCTTTACATATTTCAAAGTCCTCTCCATGGTCTAAATGTAAAGCAATAGGAAGTCCTGAGTCCTCTTCTGCTGCCTTTACAAGATGAATTAAATAACCTGGCCTTGCATATTTTCTTGCACCTGCAGATACCTGTAAAATAAGCGGCGCTTTTTCCTCTTTTGCAGCATCCACAATTGCCTGCAAAATTTCCATATTATTTACATTAAAAGCACCTATTGCATAACCTTCTTTATTTGCTCTTTCAAACATTTTTTTAGTTCCAACAAGTGGCATATTTTTCCTCCTGTATTATTTTATTTTTTTGCTGTTTTTTCCTTTTTATCTTCTTTATCTTTAGATTCTTTTGTTTCTTTTGTTTTCGCCTCTTTCTCCTGTTTTCCTCCTTTTAAATCCTGCTTTTTACTTTGCTCTTTTGGTTCTTCTTTTTTATAAACTTTTTCTCTATCAATAAATTCAATAAATGCCATAGGAGCATTATCACCTGCTCTATTTTCAAGTTTTAATATCCTTGTATAGCCACCATTTCTTTCAGCATATAACGGCGCTATTTCTTTACATAATTTAGTTATTAATGATTTGTCCGTTATGATCCTTGAAATAAGCCTGATATTATGCAATCCACCTTTTTTGGCTTTTGTTATAAGTGGTTCAATAACAGTTCTTAAATATTTTGCTTTTGCTACTGTTGTCATTATTCTTCCATGTTTAATAAGTTCATTACATAACATTTTCATCAATGCTTTTCTATGGTCTTTGGGTCTGTTAAATTTTTTTCCACTCTTTAAATGTCTCATAATCAAAACTCCTTTATATCAATTATTTATTCAGTTTGGCTGCTTTTTTAATTTCTTTTAATGTTTCCTTGTCTATTTTCATTCCAAAGCCAAGTCCCATTTCAGCAAGCACTTCTTTAATTTCATTAAGTGATTTTCTGCCAAAATTTCTGTATTTCAACATATCTATTTCTGTCTTTATAACAAGATCTGCAATGGTCTTTATATTTGCATTTTTAAGACAATTTGATGAACGAACAGATAGTTCTAACTCTTCAACACTCTTTGAAAGTAATAATTTTTGTTTTTCTTTTTCTTCATCTATTTTTTCTTCCTTTATTTCAATTTCACCTTCCTGAGTGATAAAAATAGTCAGATATTCTTTTAAAATTAAAGCTGCCTGTGTAACTGCTGTCTCCGGGTCTATTCTGCCATCTGTTGTTACTTCTAAAATTAATTTATCATAATCTATTATCTGTCCTACCCTTGTATTTTCTACTTCTAATTTTACATTAAGAACAGGTGTAAAAATCGAGTCAATTGGTATCGTTCCTATTGGCATATCAGCCCGAGCATTTTTATCTGCTGTAACATAACCCCTTCCGGTATCAACTTCCATTTCCATAGTCAGTTTTGCATCTCTGCTGGTCAGTGTTACAATGTGTTGCTCCGGATTAATTATTTTTACGTCGCTGTCACATTTAATATCAGCTGCTGTGATCTCTCTTTCTCCGCTTACGTCAAGATAAATTTTTTTGGGAGAATCACTATTCATAGCAATTTTAACCTGTTTTAAATTTAAAATTATTTCTGAAACATCTTCCATAACACCAGGTATTGTTTGAAACTCATGTTGGACTCCATCTATCCTTACCGATGTTATAGCAGCACCCGGTATAGAAGATAGCAGTATCCTTCTTAATGCATTGCCTATTGCTATTGCATAACCGCGTTCAAATGGTTCAGAAATAAATTTTCCAAATTTATCACTTAGTTCTACTTTTTCAAGTTTTTTTGGTTTCTGTAAATTTTTCCATTTCATTATTTGGCATCCCCTTTCTTTTTTATTTTGAATATAATTCAACAATCAGCTGTTCCTGAATAGGTACAGTTATATCAGTTCTCGCCGGCTGATTTTTAATCAAAATTTCTTTTTTCTCATAATTGACTTCCATCCATGATGGTGCTGTTTTCTTCTTCTGCGCTTCTGCTATTGCTTTATTAATACTTTCGTTATTTGAAATTTTTTCAGTTAAACCAATTTTTTCACCAGGCCTTACCTGATAAGAAGGTATATTTATCTTTTTATTATTAACCAAAATATGTCCGTGTGACACAATAAGTCTTGCCTGTCTTCTGGATAAGGAAAATCCTGCTTTATAAATAACATTATCAAGTCGTGTTTCCAATAATCTTAAAAGATTTTCTCCTGTTTCACCGGGTAATTTATTTGCAATTGAAAAATAACGTCTAAACTGCCTTTCAAAAATTCCATATATTCTTTTTGCTTTTTGTTTTTCTCGTAACTGTTTGCCATATTCTGATAATTTTCTTCGCGGCGAATCATGATGCATTCCTGGTATATACGGACGTCTCGAAAAAGCACACTTTTCTGTTGTGCATCTATCTCCTTTTAAAAATAATTTTATTCCCTCTCTTCTACATAATCTACATAACGCTTTTGTATATCTTGCCAAATTTGAACCTCCTGAAAATTATTAAATGATTTAGACCCTTCTCTTCTTGGGTGGTCTGCATCCATTATGTGGAATTGGTGTAACATCCTTTATCAATGTTATTTCAAGTCCCACGGTTTGCAAAGACCTTATCGCCGGTTCTCTGCCTTCGCCAGGTCCTCTTACATAAACTTCTACCTTTCTGACACCTAAGTCATAAGCAGCTTTACCTGCTTTTTCAGCAGCCATTTGTGCAGCAAAAGGTGTTGATTTTCTCGAACCCTTCATACCAACTGTTCCACCACTTGCCCATGAAATGGCATTACCTTCTTTTGTTGTGATAGTAACAATGGTATTATTAAATGTTGCATTTATTCTTGCAATTGCAATCTCTGGTATTGTTTTATTTTTCTTTGATTTAGCCAAATTCAATCCTCCTTAAAAAATATTTTATCGTTTATTCTGTTTTTTCAGTTGTCTTTTTAGTTCCAACTGTTTTTCTTGGTCCTTTTCTTGTTCTTGCATTAGAACGAGTTCTCTGGCCACGAACAGGTAATCCCTTTCTGTGACGTAAACCACGATAGCAGCCAATATCAATCAAACGCTTTATATTCTGTGAAACTTCTTTGCGTAAATCCCCCTCAACTTTTACGCCACTTTTTAATATTGCTTCCTGTATCCTGTGGACTTCCGCTTCTGTTAAATTAAAAACCCTGATATCAGGATTTACATTGGCTTCTTTTAATATTTTTTTTGACAAAGAAAGCCCTATTCCATAAATATATGTTAATGCAATTTCTATTCTTTTGTTTTTTGGTAAATCAACTCCTACAATTCTTGCCATTTATTCCTCCTACAAAAATTTTAACCCTGTCTTTGTTTGTGTTTAGGGTTTTCACAAATAACAAATATTTTACCTTTTCTCTTTACAATTTTACATTTTGCACAAATCTTTTTTATTGATGCTCTTACTTTCATTTTTCATTCTCCTTTTTTTCCTTTCTCCTATCATGTCTGTATATTATTCTGCCTTTACTTAAATCATAGGGAGAAAGTTGAACTGTTACTTTATCTCCCGGCAAAAGACGAATAAAATTCATTCTCATCTTTCCTGACACATGTGCCAGTATTTTATGACCATTTGTCAATTCCACACGAAAAGTAGCATTTGGCAATGGTTCAACTATTGTTCCTTCTGCTTCTATCATATCTTCTTTTGACATTTAAAACCTCTTATTTATTAATCACTTAATATTAATGGACCATTTTTTGTTATTGCAACTGTATGTTCAAAATGAGCAGACAATCCATTATCTTTTGTTATAACTGTCCAGTTATCTTCTAATATTAAAATTTCATATCCTTTTTCATTTACCATTGGTTCTATTGCCAAAACCATTCCATTTTTTAGTTCTAATCCTGTGCCTGGTTTACCATAATTAGGAACCATTGGTTCCTCATGTAATTTTTTACCGATTCCATGCCCGACAAAATCACGCACAACAGAAAATCCGTTCTTTTCCACATAATCCTGAATAGCAAAAGATATGTCAAATAATTTATTGCCTTCTTTTGCTTTTTCAATTCCTTTATATAGGGCTTGTCTGGTAACTTCTATCAGCCTGGAGGCATTATCTGTTATATTTCCAACAGGAACAGTTATTGCCGCATCACCATAATATCCATTATAAAGAACGCCAAAATCAATCGAAACAACATCGCCATCTTTTAATATTCTATCTGGAGAAGGTATTCCATGTACCACTTCATTATTAATTGAAATACAAACCGAAGCAGGATAACCTCTATAATTTAAAAATGCCGGCTTTGCTCCATAAAAAGATGTGATTTTTCGTGCCTCTCTATCAAACTCAATTGTAGCCAATCCAGATCTTGCCATCTCTTTTAATCTGTTAAGAACTTTTTTAACTATTTCACAACTTTTTCTTATTTTTTTTATTTCTTCATCACTTTTTAATTCAATCATTTTTTTATTACTTCAAAACTTCCTTTATCTTTTCTACTATTTCATCTATTGTGCCGCTTGAGGCATCTATATCTTTTAATAAATTTCTTTTTTTATAATATTCAATCAAAGGTGCTGTTTGATTTTTATACACCACCAATCTTTTTGCAATTACTTCTTCTTTATCATCGTCTCTTTGATATAATTCTCCGGCGCATTTATCACATATTCCTTCTTTCTTGGGGGGCAGAGTAAATATATTAAAATTTGCCCCGCAATTTTTACATAATCTTCTGCCTGTTAATCTTTTATGTAAAACATCATCATTTACAATAAAATTTATAACTGCATTTAATGTCAGATTATTCTTTTTAAAAATAAATTCCAATGCATCTGCCTGATTTACTGTGCGTGGGAACCCATCAAGTAAAAATCCATTTGCACAGTCCTTTTCTTTTATTCTTTCTTCAATGATACCAACAATTATTTCATCAGGAACAAGTATACCCTTATCCATATAATCTTTTGCCTGTTTACCTAAATCTGTTCCCTGTTTTACTGCTGCTCTTAATATATCTCCTGTTGAAATTTGTGGTATTTTATAAAAATCTATGAGTTTTTGTGAATAAGTTCCTTTTCCTGCTCCTGGTGGACCTAATAAAATAAAAATCATAATTGTCTCCTTTTATATTCTTCTTCCCCTGATTTTACCTGATTTCATAAACCCCTCATAATGTCTCATAAGTAAATGTGCTTCTATTTGCTGCACAAGGTCTAAGGCAACACCAACCAAAATAAGCAACGTTGTACCACCGAAATACATACCAATACCCGTATAATAACCAATTAAATCCGGGATAATTGCTATTAAAACAACAAGCAAGGCACCGCCAAGCGTTATATGAGATAATATATTATTTATATATTCTGCTGTTGGCTGCCCTGGTCTAATACCAGGAACAAAACCGCCATTTTTTTTCATATTTTCTGCTAAATCATTAGGATTAAATGTTATTGCTGTATAAAAATAACAAAAAAAGATAATCAATGCTGTATAAATAATTATATAAATAATATGACCTGCTGAAAAAAAGGAATTTATCAATTCTAAAATTTTATTTAATGTTCCTGTTTGTCCTGGTCTTTCTAATAATTTAGCAATCATTGATGGAATTACCATAACTGATGAAGCAAAAATAACTGCAATTACACCTGAATAATCAATTTTTAATGGTAAATTTGTAGATTGTCCTCTATATATTTTTCTTCCAATAATTCTTTGGGCATACTGTACAGGTATTTTTCTATATGACTGCTGGGAAACAACAGCAACAGCAGTCAATACAATCATAACTGCTACAAAAAGTAAAACCTGAAATAATGAAAGCGTGCCACCCTGCATAAGCCCCAACATTCTGCCAATCTGACTCGGAATTCTTGCCACAATACCAGCAAGGATTAGCATTGACATACCATTACCAATACCATATTCAGTCATCTGTTCTCCAAGCCACATTAAAAAAATAGTTCCGGCAGTTAAAGTAAGAACAGTGGTAACAACAAACATAATATTATAACTGGGCACAAGTGGTACGCCACCAACATTAATTGTTTTTAACCAAAATGTGACAGCTGTTGCCTGTATAATACATATACCAACTGTTAAATACCGTGTATACTGTGTTATTTTTTTTCTTCCTGCATCACCTTCTTTTGATAATGCTTCAAGTTGTGGAATAACAGCTGTTAACAATTGTAATATAATAGAAGCAGATATATATGGCATTATTCCAAGTGAAAAAATTGCAAATTGTCCAAGAGCACCTCCTGAAAACAAATCAAAAAAGCCAAGGAAGCCGCCTGCCTGTTGAGAAACAAGCATATTCATTACATGAGCGTTAACACCAGGGGTTGGCACATGAGCACCTAACCTAAAAATAAAAAGCATACCAAGCATAAAAAGAATTCGCCTTTTTAATTCTGGTATTTTAAAAATATTAAGTAATTGGTCCATTATATCACTTCCACCTTTCCACCTGCCTGTTGTATTTTATCAATTGCACTTTTTGAAAATTTTTCTGCTTTTATTATTAACGATTTTTTTAAATTTCCATCGCCTAATATTTTTAATTTTTTATTTTTGTCTTTTATATAACCTTTTTCATATAAAACATTTTTATCAATTACTGCGCCAGCATCAAATTTTTCATTTAAAAAACCGATATTTATTATCTGTATTTCTTCATTAAATATATTTTTAAAACCCGTCTTAGGGATTCTGCGGACATATGGTTGTTGTCCACCTTCAAACCATGGTGGTTTTCCTGCTCCACTTCTTGATTTTTGTCCTTTGTTTCCACGCCCAGCTGTCTTTCCCAGACCGGTGCCACGGCCTCTTCCAAGCCGGACTCTTTTTTTTCTTTTCTTTTTATTTATTTTTAAATCTTCAAACATTTCATTTCCTCCATTAATTCATTTCGTTAATTTCCAGCATAAAAGCAACTTTTTTTATCATACCCATAATTGCATCGTTTTTCTCAAATATTTTTTCATCACCAATTTTTTTAAGTCCGAGCGCTTTTATTATTTTTTTATTTTTATTTATCTTTCCGGCAAGACCTTTTATTAATTTAACTTTTATTTTTGACATATTACTTAACACCCTTTCTGAATTCTAAAATTTTCTCCGGTTCTTCAAGTTGTGCCAGAGCATTAAAAGTAGCATAAACAACATTAAACGGGTTTGTTGTTCTGCTTACAATTTTTGTTAAAATATCATGTATGCCTGCCAGTTCAACAATTGCTCTAACCGTGCCACAGGCAATAACGCCTGTTCCTGGTGCTGCCGGTTTCAGCAATACAGTTGCTGCACCAAATCTTCCAGTTACTTCATAATGGATTGTAGTATTTTTTATCGGTATTTTAACAAGGTTCTTTTTAGCCCTGTTTACTGCTTTTCTAATAGCATCGGGTACCTCTCTTGCTTTTCCAAGTCCATACCCAACATGCCCGTGTCCATCGCCAACAATTGCCAAAGCACTAAACTTAAATCTTTTACCACCTTTCACAACTTTTGCAACCCTGTTAATACTTACTATTGATTCTTTTAAATCAGCAAGTTTTGAAAAATCAATTCTTTCTCTCAAATTATCCTCCTGCTCATAATTTTATATCTTTATTCCATTTTCTCTTACACTGTCAGCAAATGACTTAATAACTCCATGATATTTATAACCACCTCTGTCAAAAACCAATTCTTTAATTCCTTTTTCTTTGCATTTTTCAGCAATAATTTTTCCAAGTTTTTTAGCACCTTCAATATTTGCGCCTTTTACCTGCCCTTTTAAATCCTTAGAATTCGTTGCAATACCAATTAATGTTTTAGCAGAAATATCATCTATCACCTGAGCAAAAAGTGTTTTTGAACCTTTGAATATATTTAATCTTGGTTTTTGTTCTGTTCCAAATATTTTTTTACGTATTCTTTTATGCCTTATTAATCTCATTAATCTTTTTTTATTTATTTTCTTACTTAATCTCATTTAATTCTTTCCTCCTGAACTAAAAAAATTATTTTGACGAAGATGCTCCTGGCGCACCTGCTGTTGCAGCTGCCTTACCAACTTTCCTTCTCACTCTTTCATCCTCATACATTATACCTTTACCCTGGTATGGTTCCGGCGGCTTTATCTTTCTTATCTCTGCTGCTGCCTTTCCAACCATTTCTTTATCACAACTTTTTAAAATTATTTTTATTGTTTTTGTAGAAGAATCAATTTCTGCCTTAACACTTTTAGGCAATTTGTAAACAATAGGATGTGTAAAACCAACTGTTAAACTAATTGCTTCCCCTTGCATTTGCGCTTTATAACCAACTCCTTTTAATAAAAGAACTTTTGTATATTCCTGCACAACACCTTTTATTTTACTATTTAATATTGACCTTTCCATACCATAAAACATCTTATTTATTTTGCTTAAATCATTTTTGTTTTTAAAAGTTATTTTTAATTCTTTATTATCAAGTTCATAATTAAATTCAGGATTAACATTATGCTCTAATTTCCCTTTAGGTCCTTCTATTTTTATTTTATCCGGTCCTATATTAATTTTTACACCATCCGGTATCTGAATTGGTAATTTTCCTATACGTGACATTTTATATTCTCCTTTTTACCATATCTGAAAAATTATTTCGCCGCCTAAATTTAATTCTCTGGCTTTGTCTCCAGTCATTATTCCCTTTGGCGTGCTGACAACAACAGTCCCAACCTGACCTTTAAATTTCTGAATTTTTTTTGATTTAACATATATCCTTCTTGATGATTTACTTATACGTTTAATACCGCTAATAGCTCTTTCTTTTCCCTGACCATATTTCAAATATATTCTAATTATACCTTGTTTATTATCTTCAACATATCTGTATCCTTTGATAAATCCTTCATCCTTTAATAATTTAACAATATTTTGTTTCATCTTTGATGAAGGAATATCAACAAAGTCGTTATATCTTATATTACCATTTTTTATAATTGTTAACATATCTGAAATAGGATCCATATTTCCTCCTTTTACCAACTTGATTTTCTTATGCCCGGAATCTCGCCCTTATATGCAAGTTGTCTGAAACATATTCTACAAATACCAAATTTTCTCATATAAGCATGCGGTCTTCCACATATAGCGCATCTATTTTTTTGTCTTACTTTAAATTTCGGCGTTTTCTTTGCCTTATTCATTAAGCAAGTTCTTGTCACTTTAACCTCCGAAAATAAAACTTAATTAATTATTTTTTCTAAATGGCATTCCAAAACTTTCTAAAAGCCCCATAGCTTCTTTATCTGTTTTAGCGGATGTTATAAAACTAATATCCATTCCAAGCATCTGTATCACTTTATCATATTTTACTTCTGGGAAAATAATATGCTCTTTTATACCTAAAGTATAATTTCCCCTGCCATCAAAAGAATCTCTGGAAACACCATTAAAATCTCTAACTCTTGGCAAGGCAATTGAAATTAAACGGTCTAAAAATTCATACATTCTATCACCACGTAAAGTAACTTTACAACCAATAGGAATATTACCTCTTAATTTAAAATTTGATATTGATTTTTTTGAACGTGTTATTATTGGTTTCTGACCGGTTATTGCAGTCAAATCTTCAACTGCCTGGTCAAGCACTTTAATATTTTGTGTTGCTTCTCCAACGCCCATATTAATTACTATTTTAATTAATTTAGGAACCTGATTAATATTTTTATAATTAAATTCTTTCATCATTTTATTTATTATATCTTTTTTATATGCTTCTTTTAATCGAGCCATTAATTTTCCTCCGGTTATTAATTATTTCAAATCAATCATTTCTTTGCATTTTTTACAAATTCTAACCGACTTGCCTGAATGCCTTTCAATTTTAACCTTTGTTTTTTTTCCACATTTATTGCAAATTAACATAACTTTAGAAACATGTATCGGAGCTTCTTTTTGAAGAATTCCGCCCTGTTGAACCTTCTTTGTTGGCCTTGTATGTCTTTTAATAAAATTTATTTTTTCTGCTATCAATGTTTGCTGTTTTGGGAAAACCTTTAAAACTTTTCCACTCTTACCTTTGTCTTTACCGCTTATCACAGTTACTATATCATTTTTTTTAATCTTCATCACAAATCCTCCTAAACTACTTCCGGTGCAAGTGAAATAATTTTTAAGAAATTTTTTTCACGTAATTCTCTTGCAACAGGTCCAAATATTCTTGTTCCCTTTGGATTCTTTTCGTCATCAATAATTACCGCAGCATTTGAATCAAATCTGACATAAGAGCCATCTTTGCGTCTTATTTCTTTTTTTGAACGCACCAGAACAGCACGCACAACATCTTTTTTCTTTACCTGTGCTCCTGGTATTGCTTCTTTTACTGATGCAACAAAAATATCGCCAATTGTTGCATACCTCGCACGTGTGCCACCAAGTATTTTAATAGCCATAATCTCTTTTGCTCCTGAATTGTCTGCAACTTCAAGTTTTGTTTGCGCCTGTATCATATATATCACTCCCATTATCTAAAATTGTTTGTATTTGTTCTCCTGCTTTTTTAACAACTTCTACAACAAGCCATCTCTTTCTTTTACTTATCGGTCTTACTTCTTTTATTTTAACCGTATCTCCCATTTTTGCCAAATTATTTTCATTATGCGCCATAATTTTTGAGGTTTTATTCATATATTTTTTTATTAGCGGATGCTTTACTCTTCTTATTATAAGAACATTAACTGTTTTATCCATTTTATCACTTATAACTTTGCCTATTAATGTTTTCCTGTTATCCGATCTCATCCTTTAACTGCCTCCTTGGTTTTTTTCTCTTTTAAAACTGTTATTAATCTTGCGATATCACGTTTTATTTGTCTTATTTGCGAAGTATTTTCCATTTGTTTTGTAGATAATTTCAAATTTAATTTTAAAAGCATCTCTTTATTTTCTTTTATTTTTCTTTCAATTTCTTCTACTGTTAAATCTCTTATTTCGCGTGGTTTCATTTTTTACTCCAATTAAAATTGATGTCGAACTATAAATTTTGTCTTTATAGGAAGTTTTGCCTCTGCTGTTTTAAATGCAGCTACAGCTACTTCTTTACTTACGCCTTCTAATTCAAATAATATTCTGCCGGGCTTTACTACCGCAACCCATGCCTCAGGCATTCCTTTGCCTTTACCCATTCTTGTTTCAGCCGGCTTTTTAGTTACAGGTTTATCAGGAAAAATTCTAACCCACATTTTTCCACCTTTCTTTAAATGCCTGTTAATACCTACTCTGACAGCTTCTATCTGCCTTGCTGAAATCCATGCTGGTTCAAGGGCTTTTAAACCATATTCACCAAAATTAACTTTATTAGCACTTGTTGCTACGCCTTTCATTCTGCCACGTTGCTGTTTTCTGAATTTTACTCTTGCCGGCATTAACATAAACTTTTTCCTCCAGAATTTTATTTCTTAAATTTTTTCACCTTTAAAAACCCATACTTTAACACCAATTGTTCCATAAGTGGTCTTGGCAATTGCAAAACCAAAATCAATATCCGCGCGCAGGGTCTGAAGCGGAACTCTGCCTTCCACATACCATTCAGTTCTTGCTATTTCCGCGCCCTGCAACCTACCTGCCACACATACTTTTATACCTTGGGCACCTGCTTCTGCTGACATTGCTGTTTGAATAGCTTTTTTCATAGCCCGCCTATATGAAACACGTTTCTCAATCTGTTGAGCAATATTTTCTGCAATTAATTGCGCCTCTATTTCTGGTTTTTGTACTTCTCTGGGTTCAATCAATATCTGCTTGCCTGTCATTTTCTCAAGTTCTTTTCTAATCTCTTCAACTTCAATCCCTTTTTTACCTATTATCATACCGGGTTTTGCTGTATAAATCTTAACTACTGCTTTGTTTCCTGCGCGGTCTATTTCTATTTTTGATATTCCGGCACTGTATAAACGTTTTTTAACAAAATCCCGTATTTTATGATCCTCAAATAAAATATCTTTAAAATTCTTTTTTACCACCCATTTTGATTTCCAGTCTTTTATTATTCCTAAACGCAGTCCTTCGGGATGAACCTTTTGACCCATTTTTTTCTCCTTTTTTTAATTATTATCACTTACTACCACTGTTATATGACAGGTTCTTTTATGAATCAATGAAGCCCTGCCCATAGCCCTCGGGATATATCTTTTTGCATATTTTAAGGTTGGGCCGTGGTCTATTATTATTTTTTTTATTTTTAATTTATCTGCATCAACGCCAAAATTTTTAGTTGCATTTGCTACTGCTGATTTTAAAACCTTTAACAAATGCGGTGCAGCTGACTTTTTGATAAATTTTAATTTTTCAACTGCTTCGGACACACTCATCTTTTTAATTGCGTTTGCAACAAGCCGTGTTTTTCTCGGCGTTACTCTTACAAATCTGGCTATTGCCTTTGTTTCCATTTAAAGCTCCTTTTTATTATATTATGTCTTTTCTACTGATTCTTTTCTTGCTTCTCCGTGACCTTTAAAAATCCTGGTTGGTGCAAATTCTCCAAGTTTATGACCTACCATAATTTCAGTTACATAAACAGGTATAAATTTCTTTCCATTATGAACAGCAAAAGTATATCCAACCATTTCAGGTGTAATAGTGCTTCTCCTTGACCATGTTTTTATAATTTTCTTTTCACCTGTTTCAGCCATTTTCATCACTTTTTTTAATAATTTTTCATCAACAAAAGGTCCTTTTTTTAAAGACCTGCTCATTATTCTATTCCTCCTTTTGCGTTACGTCTTCTAATTATATATTTATTTGAAAATTTCTTTTTATTTCTTGTTTTAAAACCTTTGGCCTTTACACCTGTTGGTGATTGTGGATGTTTACCGCTTTTTGACCTGCCTTCTCCACCACCCATTGGATGGTCAACCGGATTCATTGCCATTGACCTATTACGTGGTTTTACACCAAACCATCTGCTTCTACCTGCCTTACCAATAACAATATTTTCATTATCAAGATTTCCAACCTGACCAACTGTCGCTCTACATCTTGAATTTATCATACGTAATTCTCCGGATGGCATCTTAACAATTACAAAATCCTTTTCTTTACCCATTATCTGAACAAAAGAACCTGCTCCTCGCGCTATCTTACCACCATTTCCCGGTATAATCTCAACATTATGCACAAGAGTCCCAACCGGAATATTTTTTAACATTAAGCTGTTCCCAACTTTTACTTCTGTATCTTCGCTACTTATAACAACATCCCCTACATTTAAACCCAAAGGGGCTATTATATATCTTTTTTCACCATCTTTATATTTAAGCAATGCTATTCTGCTTGTTCTATTTGGGTCATATTCAATTGATTCTACTGTTGCAGGAATATTCAATTTGTCTCTTTTAAAATCAATTATCCTATAAAGGCGTTTATGGCCACCGCCTCTAAAGCGCGATGTTATTCTGCCGTATACATTTCTGCCTGATTTTTTCTTTAAACCAAAAGTCAATGATTTTTCCGGTTTCTCTTTTGTAACATCATCTTTTGTATCAACAATCATAAATCTTCTGCCGGGTGTTATCGGTCTGAATTCTTTTAATGCCATATTTTATACTCCTTCAACTAATTCTATTTTTTCTCCTTGTTTTAATTTCACAACTGCTTTTTTGAATCTTTGTGCCTTTGAAATTGTTCTTCCAAATCTCTTTGTTTTTCCAGGCATAGTAACTGTATTTATCTTTACTACATGAACCTTAAAAAATTCTTCTATTGCTTTTTTTATCTCTTTTTTTGAGGAATTTTTATCAACCTCAAAAGAATAATAATTGCCTTTTTCTTTTAAAATCCCTGATTTTTCAGTTAAAAATGGCTTTTTAATAATATTTAGAGTATCCATCAGTTAATTCTCCTTATAATTTCCTGAATTGCTTCCTTTGTAAAAACAAATTTATCATTTATTAAAAATTCATACGCATTTAAATCCTTTGCAAGTAATATTTTCAAATTTTTAATATTATTTCCCGCTTTATAAATTTTATTATCCTTTTTATCTATAACAAAAAGAACCTTTTTATCTAATAATTCAAGTTTTTTTAAAACATTTACCATTTCTTTTGTTTTTGGTTGAGAAATCTCAATTTTATCCAGGACTAAAATATTATTATCTTTTATTTTTTTTGCAAATAATTCTTTTAACACATTTTTAGAATCATTTTTATTAAATGATATTCTTTTTTTAACTGCTCTTGGGCCAAAAACAACACCGCCGCCTTTCCATATTGGTGAACGAATTGACCCGTGCCTTGCTCTTCCTGTATGTTTCTGTCTCCATGGTTTTCTTCCACCACCAGCAACCTCATCCCTTGTTAAAGTATTTGCAGAATTTATATGTTTATTATTCTGATAAACTAAAATTATATTATGAATCAAATCATCCTTGTTTTTATTTTCAAAAATTTTATCATTGATTTCAAGTTCTTCTATTTTTTGTTTTTCTTTATTTATAATATCTATAATCATTAATTAAAACTCCTTTTTATTTTTTATTTAATTTGGATTTTTTTACTGCTTTTTTTATTATTACTATTGAACCATTAGGTCCAGGCAAAGCACCTCTTATTAATAAAAACTTATTTTCAGCATTTAACTTTTCAACAACTAAATTCTGAATAGTTACGGTCTCACCACCAAGTCTGCCTGCCATTCTTTTTCCTTTCCAGACATGTGCTGGAAATGTATTTGAGCCAATTGACCCCGGCCTTCTATGTGACATACCACCGTGTGAACCAACTCCACCAGAAAAATTATGTCGCTTCATAACACCTTGCGTGCCTTTTCCTTTGGAAGTCCCTGAAACATCAATAAAATCTCCATCTTTAAAAACATCTGCAAAGTTTATTTTATCTCCTATATTAATTTTATCTATGTCTGATTTTTCGACACGCACTTCCTTTAAAACCTTTTTAAAAGGTAAATCTATGCCTTTTTTTTCATTTTTAAAAATACCTTTTATCGGTTTTGGAATATTTTTGGGCTTATTGGCATCAAAAATACCTATTTTTATTGCATTATAACCGTCTTTTTCTTCTGTTTTTTTATCAATAACAACTGCATCTTCAAATTCAACTATAGTTACCGGCACAACATCACCATTTGAATTAAAAATCTGTGTCATTCCTCTTTTTTTACCAATAATTGTAGATAACAAATTATTCCTCCATTTTATAATTTTATTTCAACATCTATGCCTGCTGGCAAATCCAGATTTTTTAATTTTTCAACTGTTTCAGGATTTGGTTCAAGTATATCAATAAGTCGTTTGTGAATTCTCATTTCAAACTGTTCCCTTGATTTTTTGTCAATGTGAACAGACCTTTGAATGGTATATTTATGAATTCTGGTAGGAAGCGGAATAGGTCCGGATATTCTTGCACCTGTTTCTTTTACTTTGCGAATAATATCGCCTACCGATTTATCTAACAATTTATGGTCATATGCCTTTAATCTTATTCTAATTTTCTGCGTTTCCAACTCCATAAATATCTCCCTTCATTGTTCAAAATAAATTTACACCTTTATTCAATAATAGCAGTAACAACACCTGCCCCTACTGTCCGCCCGCCTTCCCTTATCGCAAATCGCACTTCCTTTTCCATCGCTATCGGTGTTATTAACTCTACTTCCATCTCTATGTTATCCCCAGGCATTACCATCTCTACTCCTCCTGGTAATTTTATTGACCCTGTTACATCTGTTGTCCTGAAATAAAATTGTGGCCTGTAATTGTTGAAAAATGGTGTATGTCTCCCTCCTTCTTCTTTCGTTAATATATACACCTGGCCTTTAAACTTCTTGTGTGGCGTTATTGAACCCGGCTTTGCTACTACCTGCCCCCTCTCCACTTCATCCTTATCCACACCTCTTAATAATAATCCTACATTGTCTCCTGCTACCCCTTCATCCAGTATCTTCCTAAACATCTCTACTCCTGTTACAACTGTCTTTCTCGTTTCCCTTATTCCTACTATCTCTACCTCTTCATTTGTCCTTATCCTTCCCCTCTCTATCCTTCCTGTTACTACTGTCCCTCTCCCTGTTATTGAAAATACATCTTCTATCGCTAATATAAATGGCTTGTCTATCTCCCTCTTTGGCTCCGGTATGTATTCATCCAATGCCTTCATTAATTCTTCTATCGGCTTTGCGTCCTCTCCTTCTGGATTCTGCAATGCTTTTAATGCTGACCCTCTTATTACCGGTGTCTTGTCTCCAGGAAATTCATACTTCTTTAATAAATCCCTTACCTCTTCTTCTACCAAATCTATCATCTCTTTGTCTTCTACTGCATCTACCTTATTTAAAAATACCACTATGTATGGCACTCCTACCTGTCTTGCCAATAATATGTGTTCCCTTGTCTGTGGCATTGGTCCATCTACCGCTGATACCACAAGTATTGCTCCGTCCATCTGCGCTGCCCCGGTTATCATATTCTTTACATAATCCGCATGTCCAGGACAATCTACGTGTGCATAATGCCTCTTTTCTGTCTCATATTCTACATGTGCTGTTGCTATTGTTAATATCTTTGTCTCATCTCTTCTTCCCTGTGATGCTGATGCCTTTGCTACTTCATCATAACTTACATATTTTGCAAGTCCTTTTTTCTCCATTACTCTTGTCATTGCTGCTGTTAATGTCGTCTTTCCATGGTCTACGTGTCCTATTGTCCCTACGTTTACATGCGGCTTTGTCCTTTCAAATTTTGCCTTTGCCATATCTTTTCCTCCTGATAATTATTTTTCTATTATTAAATTAAACATTTAATATTGGTTTGCCTGAAAATTTTTGTATAATACTTTCTTTAATACTATTCGGTACCAATTCGTATTTTGCAAATTGCATTGTATAAGTAGCCCTGCCCTGACTCATTGACCGCAAATCTGTTGCATACCCAAACATTTCAGAAAGCGGAGATAATGCTTTTATTATCTGCATCTTTCCCCTTTTTTCCAGATGTTCAATTTTTGCCCTTTTTGAAGTCAGATTACCTATTATATCTCCCATAAATTCTTCAGGTGTTACTACTTCTATTTCCATTAATGGTTCCAAAATTTGTGGGTTTGCAAGTTTTATGGCTTCTTTTACTGCAAGAGAGCCGGCAATTTTAAAAGCAATTTCTGAAGAGTCAACTTCATGGAAAGAGCCATCATGTAATATAACTTTTATATCATTTACAGGATATCCTGCTATAACACCATTTTCCAATGTTTCTTTTATTCCTTTATCTATTGCTGGTATATATTCTTTTGGGATCACACCACCAACTATTTTATTTACAAATTCATAACCTGTACCACGTTCTTTTGGTTCTACATCTATAACAACATGGCCGTATTGTCCACGTCCACCTGTCTGTCTTATGTATTTTCCTTCTATATTTTTTACAGCTTTACTTATTGTTTCTCTATATGCAACTTCTGGTTTGCCTACATTTGCTTCTACCTTAAATTCCCTCTTCATTCTGTCAACAATTATTTCAAGATGTAATTCGCCCATACCAGAAATAATGGTTTGTCCTGTTTCATTATCAACTTTAACTTTAAATGTTGGATCTTCATCTGATAATTTATTCAATGCAAAAGACATTTTTTCCTGATCCTGTTTTGTTTTTGGTTCAACTGCAATAAAAATTACCGGTTCTGGAAATACCATTCTTTCCAAAACTATCTTTGCATCTTCATCACACAAGGTATCCCCGGTTAATGTCTCTTTTAAACCAATACCGGCAACTATATCACCTGTGCAAGCTTCTTCTATCTCTTCCCTTTGATTTGCATGCATCAGTAAAATCCTGCCAAGCCGTTCTTTTATTTTTTTTGATGAATTATACACATAAGAACCAGAAGTTATTTTGCCAGAATAAACACGAAAATATGTAAGACGACCAACATATGGGTCTGACATTATTTTAAAAGCAATAGCTGTAAATTTTTCATTATCATCAGCTTTTCTTACTAATGTTGGTTTGATATCTTCTTTACCAAGATTAAGTAAATCGGGATCATAGCCCACAACAGGCGGAATATCAATCGGTGAAGGTAAAAAATCAACTACAGCATCAAGCAATGGCTGAACACCTTTATTCTTAAATGCTGTTCCGCATAAAACAGGAACTATTTTAAATTCAAGAGTACCTTTTCTAATTATCTTTTTAATTTCTTCTACAGAAATCTCTTTTTTTTCAAGGTATTTTTCCATAAAATGGTCATCTAATAAACAAAGCGATTCCATTAATTCTTCATGACGTTTTTTTGCCTCTGATATAAGTACATCTGGTATTTCTGTGACTTTATATTCAGCTCCAAGTGTTTCATCTAACCATATGATAGCTTTCATATTTATTAAATCCACAACACCCGTAAATTTATCCTCTGCTCCAATTGGTAATTGTAAAACCAGAGGGTGGGTAGATAATTTTTCTTCGATAGATTTTACAGACATCCAGAAATCAGCACCAACTCTATCCATCTTATTTAAAAAAGCTATTCTTGGAACTTTGTATTTATTTGCCTGCCTCCAGACTGTTTCTGTTTGTGGTTCAACACCACAAACTGAATCAAATACAGCTATAGCGCCATCTAAAACCCTCATTGACCTTTCAACTTCAATAGTAAAATCAACATGCCCGGGGGTATCTATTATATTAATCCTGTGGTCTTTCCAGAAACAGGTTGTGGCAGCAGAAGTAATAGTAATGCCTCTTTCTCTTTCCTGTTCCATCCAATCCATTGTAGCATCACCTTCATGAACTTCGCCAAGTTTATAGACCTTACCCGTATAATATAAGATACGTTCTGTCAATGTGGTTTTACCGGCATCTATATGAGCCATAATGCCGATATTTCTTATCTTTTCTAACGGATATTCACGAGGCATTTTGATACTCCTTAAAAGAATACTACCATCTAAAATGTGCAAATGCTTTATTTGCTTCTGCCATCTTATGAGTGTCTTCTTTCTTTTTAATGGCGCCACCCTGATTTGAATAAGCTGCAAGAAGTTCCAAAGCAAGTCGCTGATCAAAACCACGTTCTTTACGTTCACGTGCAGCATTTATTATCCATCTTACTGACAGAGAAAGTCTTCTTTCTGGATTTACCTCAACAGGTATTTGATAATTGGCACCACCTATTCTTCTTGTTTTTAATTCAAGAAGCGGCTTAACATTTTCAACTGCCTGTTTACAAACTTCCATAGGATCTTTTCCCTGTTTTTTAATTAAATCCATTGCATTATATATTAAACTCTCTGCAATTGATTTTTTACCTTTTTTCATAACACAATTAATAAATCTTGATACAATTTCACTATTATATTTAGAATCTGGTATGCTTATTCTTTTTATAACTTTTTTTCTTCTTGGCATTTAATTTCTACTCCTTTATTTATTTCTTAGGTGCTTTTGCACCATATTTTGATCTACCCTGTTTTCTATCTGTAACACCCTGGGTATCAAGAGTTCCTCTAACAATATGATACCTAACACCTGGCAAATCCTTTACCCTGCCACCTCTTATTAAAACAATAGAATGCTCCTGCAAATTATGGCCTACACCGGGGATATAACATATAACTTCCATTTTATTAGTTAAACGGACCCGTGCAACCTTTCTTAAGGCAGAATTAGGCTTTTTTGGTGTTACTGTATAAACTCTTGTGCAAACTCCACGTTTTAAAGGATTACCCTTTAAAGCAGGTGCACCTGTCTTTGATTTCACTCTAACTCTTGGTTTTCTAATTAACTGATTTATTGTCGGCAATTTTTTCTCCTGTAAATTTAAAAATAAAAAAAGCGGATAAAGCTAACAACTCTTTTCCGCTTATTTTTTTTATAAAATAATTACAGCTTAAAAAGAGCTGCTTTAAAAAACTTATATAATATATATAATTTTCAGACTTTTGTCAATAAAAAAAATATTTTTTTTTTATGCAATGTATCAGTTATGATATGAAGCAGCTATATCCTGATTTTTAAGTTAAAATACAGGTTTTTCGCATTGTTGTCTGATTAACTTCTTACCAATTTTAAAATACTTCTTCATCCTAAATACGGGGCATCGCGTAATATTCTCTTACTAATGATAAAAAACTATGCTTGAATTAAAGTCAACCGTCTTTTACGAAAAATAAAGCGGTATACCTGCTTCTACATATTATTTTTATGCTACCTGCTATAACTGAGGCAATACTTTTTTATTGTGTTTTTTCAATTTTGTTATCTTCTGCCTTTTCTTCAACAATTTCTTTTTTTGCCTTTTTTATGGACTTTTTTCTTTCAACTCTACTAAATTTTTTAAATTTTTCCACACCTGTGCCTGCTGATATTAAATGTCCTATTATGACATTTTCCTTTAATCCTTTTAATTTATCTATTTTACCATTAACAGCAGCATCTATTAAAATCCTTGTTGTTTCCTGGAAGGAAGCTGCAGAAATCCAGCTATCAGTTGATAATGCAGCCTTTGTAATACCAAGAAGCAATGGTATAGCTTTGGCAGGGGTCTTTTTTTCTTTTTCAACTCTTTCATTTTCTTCCTTAAATTCAATTTTATCTACCTGCTGGTCAACCAAAAATTTAGTATCTCCAGGGTCTGTTATTCTTATCTTTTTCATCATCTGTCTTACAATGATTTCAATATGTTTATCATGTATTGTTACTCCCTGTAATCTATATACTTCCTGTATTTTATTAAGTAAATATTCCTGAACAGCGCTCTCACCTTTTACACTTAAAATATCATGCGGATTGACATTTCCGTCAACCAATTGTTCACCAGCCTCAACATAATCTCCGTCGCGAACATTAACATATTTACCATGAGGAATTGTATATTCACGCTCGGTTCCACTTTCATTTCTTATTATTATTTTTCTGATTCCCGAAGATTTTTCTTCAAAAGTTACATATCCTTCTATGTCAGATATTATTGCCGGACTTTTTGGCTTTCTGGCTTCAAAAAGTTCAGCAACCCTTGGAAGGCCTCCGGTAATATCCCTCGTTTTTACAATTTCTCTTGGAAACTTCGCAAGTATTTGTCCAACTGAAACTTTGTCGCCATCCGCAACATCAAGTCGGGCACCAACCGGCACAGAATAAGAAGTAATTATTGAATTATTTGAATCAAGAATATTAATATGGGGATATTTCTTTTTATCTTTTGCTTCAATAATAAACTTTGCTTTTTGACCTGTTGTTGCATCTGTATGCTCCATCATTGTCTCGCCTTCTATTATATCATCAAACTGCACAGTCCCTGCTTTTTCAGTAAAGATTGGAATATTATAAAGATCCCATAAACCAAGCGTGTCACCACTCTTTACTTTATCTCCTTCCTTTACTTTAATAATTGTTCCATAAGGTATGTTGTGAAGTTCTCTTTCAACATTGTTTTCATCATAAATAGATATCTCAACATTTCTATTTGTAACTATCATATTGCCATCTTTGTCATTAATATATTTTAAATTTGAAAATCTTACAATACCATCATGTTTTGCTTTTATTTCTGATTGCTCAACAACACGGCTGGCTGTTCCGCCAACGTGGAAAGTTCTTAAAGTCAGCTGTGTTCCTGGTTCACCTATTGATTGAGCAGCAATTATACCAACTGCTTCCCCAAGTTCAACGAGGTCTCCAATTGTTAAATCTGCGCCGTAACATTTTGCGCAAACGCCGTTTTTTGCTTCGCAGGTCAATACTGACCGGACTCTTATTTTTTCATATCCCGCCTCTTCTATTCTTTTGGCTATACTTGGGGTAATAAGTTCATTTGCTTTTACAATTACTTCATCGGTTATTAAATCAACAACATTATCTAATGCAACTCTCCAGGAAATTCTTTCTGATAATGGTTCAATTATTTCTCCGCCTTCTTTTAATGCAGTAATATTTATTCCGTTTATTGTATTACAATCAATTTCAGAAATAATAACATCCTGAGCGACATCAACTAATCTTCTTGTTAAATAGCCTGCATCCGCTGTTTTCAAAGCTGTATCTGCAAGCCCTTTTCTTGCTCCATGTGTTGAGATAAAATATTCAAGAACTGACATTCCTTCTCTAAAATTTGACTCTATCGGCGTCTCTATTATTTCTCCAATACCTCCTGTCATCTTTTTCTGTGGTTTTGCCATTAGCCCTCTCATACCTGCTAACTGTCTTATCTGTAATTTTGAACCCCTTGCACCAGAATCTGCCATCATAAAAACAGGATTAAATCCATCCTGATCAACAGCCAATCCTTTTAACATATATTCTGCAACTTTATCTGTAACAGCTGTCCATATATCAATAATTTTATTATATCTTTCACCTTCAGTTATTATCCCCTTTAAAAATTGATTTCTTATCTTTTTTGATTCTGCCTCGGCAAATTCTAATAATTTCTTCTTTTCTTCCGGGATTTTTAAATCATCGATACCAATAGTAAATCCGGCCAGTGTAGCATATCTAAATCCTAAATCTTTCATCATATCCAGAATTTCTGATGTTACTTTTGCCCCGTATTTTTCAAAAATGAAGCCAACTAATTTTACTATTTGTTTTTTATCAAGTTTATCATTAACATATTCCATATCCTGGGGTAAAATTTGATTAAATATAATTCTTCCCACTGTTGTTTCAATTTTTTTTGTTTTCATCTTTACAACAATGGCTTCATGTAAATCAATTAAATTATGATTATAGGCAATCAACGCTTCTTCTTTTGAATAAAACATCCTCTTTCGTGATGGTTTATTGCTTTCTTTTGTAAGATAATAAAGCCCAAGGACTATGTCCTGATTGGGAACAATTATTGGCTTGCCGCTTGCCGGGGACAAGATATTTAAAGAAGACAACATTAAAAATTTTGCTTCTGTTTGTGCTTCATATGATAAAGGAACATGAACAGCCATCTGGTCGCCATCAAAATCAGCATTAAATCCACCGCACACAAGCGGGTGAAGTGTTATTGCATTGCCTTCTACTAAAACAGGTTTAAATGCCTGTATTGAATGACGGTGTAAAGTTGGTGCCCTATTTAAAAGCACAAGATGGTCATCCAGTATTTCTTCTAAAATATCCCACACTTCTGCTCTTACATGTTCAACCATCTTTTTTGCACTTTTTATAGTATATCCCATCTCCTGAACTTTGTTAATGATAAATGGTTTAAACAATTCAAGGGCAATTTTTTTTGGAAGTCCACATTGGTATAATTTAAGATTAGGGCCAACAACAACAACAGACCTACCAGAATAATCAACTCTTTTACCAAGAAGGTTCTGTCTGAATCTCCCCTGCTTGCCTTTTAACATATCACTTAATGATTTCAAAGGTCTGTTACGCGCGCCTCTTACCGGATGTCCTCTTCTGCCATTATCAAATAATGCATCAACTGCTTCCTGTATCATTCTTTTTTCATTTTTAATAATTAGTTCCGGTGAGTTTATACTAATTAACTTTTTTAACCTGTTATTTCTATTAATTATTCTTCTATATAAATCATTTAAATCAGATGTTACAAATCTGCCGCCGTCTAACTGAACAAGTGGTCTTAACTCTGGTGGAATAACAGGCAAAACATCCATAACCATCCATTCTGGCTTATTTCCGGACTTTCTAAATGCCTCTACTACCTTTAATCTTTTAATAATATCTTTTTTCTTTTGTAATGAAGCAACTTTGGTTATTTCTTTTCTTAAGTCCTTTGCAAGTTTATCAAGGTCAAGTTCTTTTAATAAAATTTTTATTGCTTCTGCGCCAATATTTATATTAATATCTTCGCCGTATTTCTCTTTTAATCGTAGATATTCATCTTCATTTAAAAGTTGATTCTTTTTAACCTCATTCTCTGCCTTTTTAGGGTCAATAACAATATAATTTTCATAATAAATTACTCGCTCAAGATTTTTTGCTGAGATATTTAAAAGATAAGCAAGTTTACTCGGTATTGACTTTAAAAACCATATATGAACAATAGGCACTGCAAGTTCAATATGCCCCATACGTTCTCTTCTAACTTTTGATTCAGCAACCTCAACTCCACACTTATCACAAATAACCCCTTTGTATCTTTGTTTTTTATATTTCCCACAGGCACATTCATAATCTTTGGTTGTTCCAAAAATTCTCTCACAAAAAAGCCCTTCAAATTCAGGCTTAAATGTTCTGTAATTAATTGTTTCGGGTTTTTTTACTTCACCATGGGAACGCTGTCTTATCATTTCCGGAGATGCAATAGATATTCTGATTGCATTAAAATCCAATTCTTTTACTTTTAATTGATCTTCTTTTTCTTTTAAAAGCTCAGTTAAATTTATAGGTATATTCTTGTTTTGAGAAGATTTTTCTTTTTTCTTTTTCTCTTTTGCCATATAATTTCTCCTGATTATTTATTTTTTATTCTTTTTTGGATTTTTTCTTGATAAGTTCTACATTTAATCCAAGACCCTGCAATTCTTTTACTAAAACATTAAACGATTCTGGTATTCCGGGCTCAGGTATATTTTTGCCCCTCACTATTGCTTCATATAATTTTTTTCTTCCTTCAACATCATCACTCTTTGCAGTTAACATCTCCTGTAAAGTGTAAGCAGCACCATACGCCTCTAATGCCCAGACTTCCATTTCACCAAATCGCTGTCCACCAAATTGAGCCTTGCCACCCAATGGTTGTTGTGTTATAAGCGAATAAGGTCCTATTGAACGCGCATGAATTTTATCATCTACCATATGAATAAGCTTCATCATATACATTACACCTACTGTAACTCTATGTGCAAATGGCTCACCTGTTCGGCCATCATATAAAACTGTTTTCCCATCTTCCGGAGAATTTATCTTTTTTAACCACTCTTTTATCTCTTGTTCTTTCATTCCATTAAAAACAGGTGTCTCAAATTTTTGACCGGTTATTTTTGCTACCCAGCCAAGTTGTGTCTCTAAAAGCTGACCAATATTCATACGGGATGGAACACCCAAAGGATTTAAAACAACCTGAACTGGTGTGCCATCCGGCAGATAGGGCATATCTTCTACCGGTAAAATCTTTGAAATAACACCTTTATTTCCATGTCTACCTGATAATTTATCACCGACTGCCACTTTTCTTTTTTTAGCAATTAAAACTTTTATTAATTTTATTACACCCGGCGGCAATTCATCGCCCTTGATTTGTCTTTTATCCTTAAATTCCTGTTCAATTTGTGATTTTTTAAATTCAAAATAAACTTCTTCATATTCTTTTAATCTTTCCTTTTCTTCCTTACTAATATCTCTTTTATCAATATCTTCTAATGTTTCTTTATAAGTTGATATAAGTGACTGTAATTTTTTTTCTTTTTCCTTTTTTATTTTTAATGTTTTTTCATCTTCTTTATCTTTTCTTCTTGCATGTTCTTTTCTTGAAAAAATTCTAATATCAATTACAATACCTTCTATCCCCGGCGGAACACGCAGCGATGTGTCCTTTACATTATCTGCTTTTGAGCCGAATATTGCTTTTAAAAGTTTTTCTTCCGGAGTTAAATTAGAACTTGAAATCGGTGTAACTTTACCAACCAAAATATCGCCTGGCTTTACTTTTGCACCTATCCTGATAATTCCATCAAAATCAAGATTTTTTAATGTGTCTTCACTGACATTTGGAATATCCCTTGTTATTTCTTCTGGCCCAAGTTTTGTCTCGCGCGCTTCTATTTCATATTCCTCAATATGAACAGAAGTAAAAGTATCATACTTTAATAAATCTTCGCTGATAACTATTGCATCTTCATAATTATATCCATGCCATGGCATAAATGCAATAAGCACATTTTTACCAAGAGCAAGTTCACCTTTATCCATTGAAAGCCCATCTGCAATAATGTCTCCTTTTTTTACAATATCACCTTTTTTTACAAGTGGTTTTTCATTTATAGTTGTGTCCTGATTTGTTCTTTTAAATTTTTTTAAATAATATATATCTACTTTATCCTTTAAGTTATCATTTGGTTTATTGTCTTTAACAACTATAATAACATCTGAATCAACATATGCAACCCTTCCGGATGCTCTTGCGATTACTGCTCTGCCTGAATCATAAGCTGCTTTTGCTTCCATACCCGTTCCAACAAAAGGCGCCTCTGTTTTTAAAAGCGGCACTGCCTGCCTTTGCATGTTTGAACCCATTAGAGCTCTATTTGCATCATCATGTTCAAGAAAAGGAATTAAGGAAGCAGCAACTGAAACAACCTGTTTAGGTGAAACATCAATATAATCAACCTCGTCAGGATTTACTAAAATAACATCATCTTCATATCTAACCAAAACCTGTTCATCAATAATCCTGTTATTTTCATCAAGTCGCACATTTGATTGCGCTATTTTATAATTATCTTCTCTATCTGCTGTTAAATATTCGATTTCATCAGTGACTTTACCATTTTTTACTTTTCTATACGGTGTTTCAATAAAGCCGTATTCATTTACTCTGGCGTAAGTAGCAAGTGATGTTATCAAGCCAATATTCTGACCTTCTGGTGTTTCTATGGGACAGAGACGTCCATAATGGGTATAGTGAACATCCCGCACCTCAAAACCAGCTCTTTCTCTATTCAAGCCACCAGGTCCTAAAGCAGATATCCTTCTTTTATGAGTAAGTTCTGCCAAAGGATTAACCTGATCCATAAATTGGGATAATTGAGATGTTCCAAAAAATTCTCTGATTGCAGCAACAAGCGGTTTGGGATTGATAAGATTTGCAGGTATTGCATTTTTCATATCAATTATTGTCATTCTTTCTCTTATCATTTTTTCTACGCGAACAAGGCCTGCTCTGAATTGATTTTCTACAAGTTCACCTACACTTCTCACCCTCCTGTTTCCAAGATGGTCGATATCGGTTTTCTCAGATTTTCCTGCATTTACTTCAAAAAATCTTTTTATAACACCAATTATATCTTCTTTTGTTAATGTGATTGATGTATTTTTTTCTTGATTAAAACCCAAAAGTTTATTTAATTTATATCTTCCAACAACACCAAGATTATATCTTTTATTATCAAAAAATAATGTTTCAAAATATTTTTTTGTACTTGTAGCTGTAACTGGTTCGCCAGGTCGCATTTTCTTAAAAATATCATTTAATGCTTCCTGCTCTGATTTGGAATTATCCTTTGAAAATGTTTTCAGTAATGCTAAATAGGGATTTTCCTCGTCAAAAATTAAAACATCAACTTTGTTACTATCTGCTTTTTTTATCTTTTCTACAATTTCTTTGGTTAACAAATTTCCTGCTTCTGCAATTATTTCTCCATTTTTATCTATTATATCACGGGCTAAAATCTTTTTTACGATTTCTTTACTCTCTGTTGATATTGTTTCTGTTTCAAAAAATATTTTAAGAATATCCTCATTTGATGAATATCCAAGTGCCCTTAGAAATGTTGTCAATGGAAATTTCTTTTTTCTATCAAGTTTAATATATACAATTTCATTAGCATCAAACTCTATTTCAAGCCATGTGCCTCTATAAGGGACAATACGTCCTGTATAAACAGGTTTTGTAAAAATACCTTCTGCCTCTTCCTCTTCTTCAAAACTTGCACCGGGTGAACGATGTAACTGACTGACTATAACTCGCTCCGCTCCATTTATTACAAAAGTTCCTCTATCAGTCATCAATGGCAAATCACACAGTTGAACCGCCTGTTCCTGTGCATCTTTTATTGATACTTCGCCTGTTTTTTCATTTTTTTCTTTAATTATAAGCCTGAAAATTCCCTTTAAAGCAGCGGAATATGTTTCACCACGTTCAATACATTCATCCACTCTGCGTTTCGGCATAGAAAATTCATAACCAACAAAACGAAGTTCATAAAACCCATTATAGTCATAAATAGGAAATACACTTTCAAATACTTCCTGTAAACCCTGTCTTTTTCTCCTATCAGGTGGGACATCAATCATAAGAAATTCCTTATACGACTTCTTTTGAATCTCCATCAAATCAGGAATTTCAAGTATTTCTTCAACGTTTTGTTTTTGTGTTATTCTAACCATATTTAAATAAGCCCCTTCCTGTATTTTTAATTTACTAAAAAGAGCTAAAAAATTATTTTAATTCAACTGTTGCTCCTGCTTCTTCAAGTTTTGCTTTTATTTTTTCTGCTTCTTCTTTTGGTAAACCTGTCTTTATTGGTTTTGGTGGTGCATCGGCAATTTCTTTTGCTTCTTTTAATCCAAGATTAGTTAATTCTCTTATAACTTTAATAACCTGAATTTTCTTATCTCCCGATGACGATAAAATAACATCAAATGATGTTTTTTCTTCTGCAGCAGCTGGAGCACCAGCTTGTGGCATTGCTCCTGCCATCATAACAGGCGCAGATGCAGAAACACCGAATTTTTCTTCCAATGCTTTTACCAATTCATTTAATTCAAGAACTGTCATACTTTCAATTTCTTTGATAAAATCTTCCTTTGACATAGCCATTTTAAAACACCTCCTGAAAAATTATTTTTTTTTGTCGGAAATTGATTTTAAGACTGTAACCAATCCTTTTTGTTGTGATGTAAGTATGTTCATAAGTTTCTGCAATGGGCTATTGATTAAAATAACCAATTTTGCAATTAATTCTTCCTTTGAACTTAATCTTGATATTTCTTGTATTTCATTTACAAGGCATACCTTTTTTTCTATATAACCGCCTTTTATTTTAAAAATTTTGTTTTTCTTTTCAAAATCAGCCAAAACTTTTATTGCTTTTATATAATCAGCACAAAATACAACACCTGTTACACCGGTAAACATACTTTTAAAATTAGAATTTATTTTCAATTCATCAAGTATTTTCTTTGATAATGTATTTTTTATAACTTTATATGTTGCGCCTACCTTTTCAAGTTCTCTGCGCAGCTGATTTAATTTTTCTACTGTTAAACCCTGATAATTAGTTAATACAATGCCATTTGCATCCTGAAATTTTTTCAATGTCTCATCAAGTATTATTTTTTTCTTTTTTTTACTTACCGCCATAGGTCACCTCTTACAGATACTTTTTAAAATTAATCGGCACCCCTATACCCATCGTTGTTGAAAGATACATGGATTTTACACTCTGACCCTTTGTTGCTAATGCCGATAATTTTAAAAATGTTTTTATAAAATGTTCTATATTTGCTTTTAAATCATTAGAATCAAAAGAAATTTTACCAAGGGATAAATTAACAACACCTTCTTTATTTGACCTGAATTCTACTTTTCCCGCCTTAAATTCTTTTACTGTTTTTGCAATATCAAAAGTAACTGTTCCTGATTTCGGGTTGGGCATAAGTCCTTTTGTGCCTAAAATTTTTCCAAGTTTTCCTATTTCTTTCATCATATCAGGAGTTGCAATTGCTACATCAAATTCAAGCCAACCGCCTTTTATTTTTTCTATTAAATCCTCCGCACCAACATAATCAGCACCAGCATCCCTTGCTTCTTTTTCTTTTTCACCTTTTGCGAATACCAGCACTCTTGTTGTTTTCCCTGTTCCTTTTGGTAAAACAATAGTTGTTCTTATTTGTTGTTCTGGTTGCTCAGGTTTTTTTGCAAGTTTAACTGCTATATCAACACTTTCATCAAATTTTGCCTTGGGAACTTTTTTCAAAAGTTCTATTGCTTCTTCTATATCATATACTTTTTTTTCTTCTATTAGTTTCAATGCTTCTCTATGTCTCTTGCTTGTTAATTTCATAAAAATACTCCTTTAATTATATATAATTTCTAAAATAATTTAAAAGTTATAAATTATTCTATAGTAACTCCCATATTCTTAGCAGTCCCCTCAACCATTTTTATAGCTGATTCAAGTTTTGTCGTATTTAAATCAGCCATTTTCATTTTTGCTATTTCTTCAACCTGTGCTTTTGTAATTTTTCCAACTTTATTTTTATTTGGTTCACCTGAACCCTTGATAATATTTGCTGCTTTTTTTATTAAGACAGCAACCGGTGGGGTTTTTATAATAAAAGAAAAAGATCTGTCTTCATAAACATCTATCACAACAGGAAAAATAGTGTCTCCTTTATCCTTTGTTCTTTCATTAAACTGATTACAAAAATTCATAATATTAATACCGTGCTGCCCTAGCGCAGGTCCTATAGGTGGTGCTGGATTTGCTTTTCCTGCCGGTATCTGTAATTTTATCTGCGTTAATAATTTTTTTGCCATATATTTACTCCTGTATTTTTAATTAAACTATTTTTTCAACCTGATCAAAACTCAATTCAACAGGTGTAGGTCTACCAAAAATAGTTACTTCTACTTTTAATTTACCTCTTTCAGGTGTTACTTCCTCAACAATACCATTAAAATTCGTAAAGGGCCCATCAGTAATTTTTACATGTTCACCGATATCAAAATATGAAGCCATCCTGGGTTTCTTTTGTCTATCTTCCATCAGTTTCATTATTTCCTGAACTTCTGCATCTGATAATGGTATAGGTCGTGTTTTTGTTCCCACAAAACCTGTAACCTTTGGAGTTGTCCTTAAAATATAAAGAATTTCCTTGTCCTCTTCACTATTTACATCTATATCCATTTCAATCAAAATATAACCCGGGAAAAATTTTTTATTTTTTATTACTTTTTCTCTTTTCTTTATTTCAGTAACATTTTCAGATGGTATCAAAATATTAAAAACCTTATTTTGAAGTTTATATGATTGAATACGTTGTTCAAGATTCTCTTTTACTACATTTTCCTGTCCTGCATAAGTACTTATCACATACCATCTTTTTGACATTTTATTACTCCATTTAACCAAAAATTATTTTAACTGCTTTTGTTAATAAAAAATCAATTAAACCAAGATAAATCATTAAAATAATTGTAACTATAACAACTACGAGCGTAGATGCTATTATTTCTCTTCTTCCCGGCCATGATACTTTTTTAAGTTCCAGCCATGCATTTTTTAAAAACTCTATCAATTTTTTCATTTTATCATTAAACTCCTGTGTTTTTTTCTGGCAGGCCTGGAGGGATTTGAACCCCCAACAAACGGTTTTGGAGACCGCCGCTCTAGCCAGTTGGAGCTACAGGCCTATTGGGTTTATTAAGAAAAAATTATTTTGTTTCCTTATGTAATGTATGTTTTTTACAAAATTTACAATATTTTTTTACTTCAAGTTTATCTGTTTTTGTTTTCTTATTCCTCGTCTGTGTATAATTTCTTCTCTTACATTCTGAACAGGCCAGTGTTATTATTTCTCTCATTTTTATATCCTATTCAATAATAGCAGTAACAACACCTGCTCCTACTGTCCGCCCGCCTTCCCTTATCGCAAATCGCACTTCCTTTTCCATCGCTATCGGTGTTATTAACTCTACTTCCATCTCTATGTTATCCCCAGGCATTACCATCTCTACTCCTCCTGGTAATTTTATTGACCCTGTTACATCTGTTGTCCTGAAATAAAATTGTGGCCTGTAATTGTTGAAAAATGGTGTATGTCTCCCTCCTTCTTCTTTCGTTAATATATACACCTGGCCTTTAAACTTCTTGTGTGGCGTTATTGAACCCGGCTTTGCTACTACCTGCCCCCTCTCCACTTCATCCTTATCCACACCTCTTAATAATAATCCTACATTGTCTCCTGCTACCCCTTCATCCAGTATCTTCCTAAACATCTCTACTCCTGTTACAACTGTCTTTCTCGTTTCCCTTATTCCTACTATCTCTACCTCTTCATTTGTCCTTATCCTTCCCCTCTCTATCCTTCCTGTTACTACTGTCCCTCTCCCTGTTATTGAAAATACATCTTCTATCGCTAATATAAATGGCTTGTCTATCTCCCTCTTTGGCTCCGGTATGTATTCATCCAATGCCTTCATTAATTCTTCTATCGGCTTTGCGTCCTCTCCTTCTGGATTCTGCAATGCTTTTAATGCTGACCCTCTTATTACCGGTGTCTTGTCTCCAGGAAATTCATACTTCTTTAATAAATCCCTTACCTCTTCTTCTACCAAATCTATCATCTCTTTGTCTTCTACTGCATCTACCTTATTTAAAAATACCACTATGTATGGCACTCCTACCTGTCTTGCCAATAATATGTGTTCCCTTGTCTGTGGCATTGGTCCATCTACCGCTGATACCACAAGTATTGCTCCGTCCATCTGCGCTGCCCCGGTTATCATATTCTTTACATAATCCGCATGTCCAGGACAATCTACGTGTGCATAATGCCTCTTTTCTGTCTCATATTCTACATGTGCTGTTGCTATTGTTAATATCTTTGTCTCATCTCTTCTTCCCTGTGACGCTGATGCCTTTGCTACTTCATCATAACTTACATATTTTGCAAGTCCTTTTTTCTCCATTACTCTTGTCATTGCTGCTGTTAATGTCGTCTTTCCATGGTCTACGTGTCCTATTGTCCCTACGTTTACATGCGGCTTTGTCCTTTCAAATTTTGCCTTTGCCATATCCTTTCCTCCTGTATGTTTTTTATTCTACTTTATTATTATTGCAAAGCTTATTTTTGAATTGACAACCAAATTATATTTTTCTTGATTATCAATTTCTTGGTGAAAATTTGCTCTGCAAATTCTCACTGGAGCCCACGAGCGGAATTGAACCGCCGACCTCGTCCTTACCAAGGACGCGCTCTAACCATCTGAGCTACATGGGCAAAAATAAAAAATACCTAAAAATAGACATACGTATATTATCTCTCTACAAATCAAGTTTTCAAATTTGTAGAAGTCAAAGTTTAACAAAATAATTAATTTATGTCAAGTATTTTTTTGAAGTTGATGTTACTATTTAATTGTTTGATTTACTGATTGACAGATTAACAGATTATAAATCTACCAAATCTTCCGTATTTACCAAATTTTCAAATCTATCCCAAATTCATTTCAATTTTCAACTGCTTTTTGCTGTTTGTTGGTTGTTAATACTTTTTAAGATTTAGGATTTATGGATGCCTGCTTGAGTTTATCCCTGAGAAATCAGGGACAGGCATGACATTTCTTGTTTGCAACCGCTTTTTTAATTTGTCATTCCTGTGCAAACAGGAATCCATTTTTTTCCAACCGGCAATTGATAACTGGCAATCGACAATGTAGTTATTGAATCTACCAAATCTTCAAATCTTCCATATCTACCGAATTTTCTAATTTCCTGTTTGCCTAATTGACTAATTTTTTAATCTTTTAAATCTTGCAAATCTGGCAATCAGGAAATCTTGCAAATTACCAGTTTTATCTTCAAATATTAAAATTTAAAAAAAAGGAAAGCATATGGTGATTTTTGAGGAAAATTACGGGTGATTTGTGGCGTTGTCTATTTTACACTATCCCAATTTTAACGTCCTTCTTAATCCTATCCAAGGGTTGTTGCGTAAGCCTCGTCTACCTCTGACTGCAAATTTTTTGCTCGACTTCTACTCTACC
>Ga0101944_10001331_pt1 | contig 52892 bp, 42 predicted proteins | sample DewCreD2012metaG_FD_75245 | JGI IMG/M metagenome (GOLD analysis project Ga0101944, IMG submission 75245) | Hot spring sediment bacterial and archeal communities from British Columbia, Canada, to study Microbial Dark Matter (Phase II) - Dewar... ... | reverse complement strand
GTGTCCCGGTCGCTCGGCGTCTCCGGTTGGGCGTCTTCCTCCCGCGGCGCCAGAACACGAAACCTCACACCGTCCAATTCCATCTCCTCCCCCGCTCTCAGGCGCCTCACCACAGCCCCGGCCTGCCGGGCGGCCTCCTCCACTTCCCGCACAAGCTCAGTTCGGGGCGCCGCCCCGGTCCAAACCTCCCTGGGCCGGAAGTTGCGCACCAGCGCCGGCACGCCTCCGGCGTGGTCTTCATGGAAGTGCGACACCACCACCACGTCCAGACGCCGGATCCGGCGGCTCCACAAGTAAGGAGACACAATGTCCTCCCCCGTGTCGAATCCTCCGCTGCGATTCGAGTAGTTGGGGAACCCGCCCCCGTCCACTGTCATGATCTTCCCGCCGGGCAGAGCCAGCAGGAACGCATCGCCTTGCCCGACGTCGACAGCGGTGAGTTCCAGCTCTCCGCTCGGAATCCGGGGCGCGAAGGGGTAGATCAGGTACAGCGCCACCAGCCCGCCGCACAGCGTTCCAGCCGCCCACCGCCACCGGGCGGCGGCGGATTGCACGCCCGCCAGAACCAGCAACGACACCGCCAGCGAGACCGCAAGCCAGAGCGGCGGATCCGGCACCCTCCACTCCGGCTGCCAGCCCGCGTGCCACTCCACCACTCTCCTGGCTCCCGACAGCATCCAGGCCGCGCCCTCCGCCGCCGCCTGCGAGTTCGTAAGTACAGCCAGCAAACCTGCCGGAACGCAGAGCGTAATCAGCGGGACGACCGCCAGGTTGGCGATCAGCCCGGCAAACGAAAAGCGGTGGAAGTAGACGGCCATGGGTAGCAGCAATCCAAGTTGCACCGAGGCTGAAACGACCGCCAGTTCGTAGAAGTAGAATACCGGCCGGAGAAGCAGTCCGGCGAAAGCCAGCACCCAGCGCTCCGGAATTCGCGCCAGCAAGAAGACCGTCTCGGCGAGCAGCCGCAGTTCCACCCTGAATTGGGCCGCCTTCGGCGCCAGATGCAGGTCGCGGTCGCGATCCTCCAGCGCGCTCAGCCCTTGCCGGTAGGGCGTGGAAGTCCGCTCGATCACCGGAAGGGCGATCGCCGCCAGGGAAGCCACGCTCAGAAACGAAAGCTGAAAGCTGGCCTCAAACGCCTGGCCGGGGTCGATGACCAACAGCGGAATCGCGATCGCCGCAAGAAGGTTCAGCGGCCGGCTCCGGCGGTACAGAAACCGCCCGCAGGAGTACAGGGTCAGTCCGGCCGCCGCTCGCACAATCGGCGTTTGCCAGCCGGTCAGGCAGGCGTACCCCCAACCGAAGACCGACGCCAGGAGCAGCGCCGCCACTGGGTTGATCAGGCAACACCGCAGCAGAAACACCACCACGGCCGCCAGCACTCCCAGGTGCAGTCCTGAAATCACCAGCGCATGGTAGGTTCCGGTGATCCGGAACTGTTCCGCCCACCGGTCGTCGACCTTCGCTCTCTCGCCGGTCAGCAGCGCCTGGATCATTCCGGTCTCGTACGGGCGTCCCTTGTAAAACCGCTCGACCCGGTCCAGTATGGCCGCCCGCAAAGCGTACACCGGCGCCTGAATGCGGCTCCCACAGCTTCCTTCCAGGACCCGGACACCGCTTCCCGGCGGAACCGATGCCGTCCAATAGATCTGGCGGCGTGCCAGGTGCCCGCGCAGGTCGAATGCGCCCGGATTCCCGAAGTTCCTTGTTTCGCGAATCCTCGCCTCTGTCTCCACCCTCTGGCCATAGCCTAAACGCGGCGGCTCCTGCCCCGGTCTGGGGTAAAGCGTAACCCGCACACGCGCCCCAGGCTCCAGCTCCAGCACGAATCTGGTCCGGTCCGGGTAGAACGCCGGCGGCTCGACGACGCAGCCCTCGAGCAGAACCACCTCTCTCGGCTGCCTCTCGATCACCGGAGGAGGCCCGGGCCGGTGAGCCAGCTCCAGCCACGCCCCGGCGAAGAACACACCCAGAAGAAGGCACACCTTCGCCATCCGGCTGGTGCGGCCCGCGCGAGCCAGCACCGCCAGCGCCAGGCATGCGGCGATCAGAAGGCACAGCTCACGATTCGCGAAACCCGCGAACCGCCCGGTGGCGATGCCCGCAACAAGGCACACGGCCGGCAGCACTAATGGTGTTTTCAGTGGTCTAGAGAAAAATAGTGTCCGCGGGGCCCCCGTCTCTCAGGCGAGTTTCGGGTGCGGACAGGCTTGAAGATTCCGGGGCGGAACCGGTTACCGGCGAGCCCGGCCGCCGGGAGCCTCGGCGGCCTTCGGCGCGGCGTCCATCCGGAAGAACATCACAAAACCCAGCGCCAGCGCAGCGAGCGCCAGCCCGATAATTCCGTATACGTTGTCGTAAACCTTGGGAAGGATCTGATCCAGCGAGGAGCCGGCGCTCTCCTCTTCCGCCGCCGGCGGCGGGCTGGCGGCGGCCTGAAGCTCCACCTTGTAATTCCGTGTCTCGACTCCGTAAATCGAGAACTTGCTTCGCGGTTCCGCCCCCAGGAATGCAATCCCTTCGCCGGCCACCCCTATCCCGGGCGGAACCACCAGGTTCACACCCCCTTCGGCATGGAGGATCCGGCCGGAGAAGGAGCCCGGAGTCTTGAACGGGAGCGAATAGCTGAAGTCGAAGCGGGTCTCGCCCGGCGGCAATGCGTAGTCCACCTGGTACACACCCTTCTGATTGGTCCGTCTGACCTTCTCTTCTCTGGAGGCTCCCCCGGGCGGCAGCACCGCCACTCCGAGAGTGCCGGCCGCCTCCTCCGGAACATAAACTCGCACCGCCCCATTGGCGGGATCGCGCCATTCGGATGACCCGCCGTTCTTCACAATCAGGCTCTCACGGACCACCAGTTGGTCTTCCAGCGGCTGAAGCAATATCATGTGCTGGGCGACTTGCGGCGCAGGCCCGGACGCGCCGAGAGCCAGCGCAACACACGCCAGCGGCAACAGCAATCGCGTCACGCTTCACCCCCAGCCATGCGCCTGCCGCACTCCCCGCAGAACTTCAACGGCTGGGCAAACTTCGCCCCGCAATGCGGGCAGACCGTTCCGGCGTCCCTTGTCTCGCCCTCACCGCCCTGGACCCCGGCGGAAAGCCGGGCGGGCCTGGGTTCGGCGGCCGCACGCTCTCGCTCCGCGGCGGGCGCTCCAGCCGTCTCCCCTCCCATCGCCGCCACCACCTGAGCCAGTTCCTGCTGGAGGTTCCTCTTGGCTTCCTGGTAATCCGCCTCCAACATCTTCCCCACACGGAATTCAAACTGGAGATCGCGGAGATTTTCGTGGATGATCTTCCTCCGTTCCTCCAGGTGGGCCAACGGCGAAGCCGGGGCCGCCGGAGGCAGATCTTTCTCCCGAATCACCAGGGTGAACGCCAGCGCCAACAAGGCGATCAGCACCGCGGCCAGCGTAATCATTCCTCAGCCAGTCACCTTTCCGCCGCCGCGAATTCTTCCGCGGTCTCGGTCTCCTCGCCGCGCGCCGGGCGAATTTTGGTCCGGCTGGGAGTCAGGCAGATGAGCGTGCCCGCCAGGAGCACCCAGAATCCGATCCAGATCCACGATACCAGCGGGAAAACATACGCCTGAATCACCGCCTTCGACTGATCATCTGTCATGCCTGCGAAGTTGAGGTACAGATCCTCATTCAACCGCCGCCGGATGGATACCTCCGACGTCCCTTGATCGCTGGCAGGGTAGAAACGGCGCTCCGGCTCCAGGACGCCGGCATGGGATCCCCCTACGAACACGTCAATCACCGCGTGATTCCAAATGTAGTTGGCATTCGAGCCGTCCCGCAGTTCCCGCACCTTCAGCTCATACCGCCCGATGTTGAAGGATCCTCCAACCACAGTCTCCACCTGCTTGTGCTGGTTGAACGCCGCCCCCGCGAAGCCCACGAACATCAGCACGATGCCCATGTGCACCGTGTAGCCGCCATAGCGGCGAGTGTTGCGCCGCGTCAGTTCCACGGCGGCGGCGGGCAGGCTGAGGCCCGTCCGGACGCGAATGGCTCTCGCGCCGCGATAAAACTCAAGAAAGATCGTCCAGGCCACAAACAGGCACAGCCCAAAACAGACCAGCGCATAGAAGTGCCGTACGCCGGCTGCAAACAGGGCCACCATCAACACCAGTCCGCCCACGCCCGGCAGCAGGAAATTCCGCTTCAGGCTGGACACCGAAGTCCGGCGCCACGCCACCAGCGGCGCCACTCCCGTCAGAAACAGCAGGAACAGCCCGACCGGAACCTGCACCCGGTTAAAGAACAGCGTATCGACGCTGATTTTCTCCCCCGTGAATGCTTCCGAAATCACCGGAAAAAGCGTGCCCCACAGGACCGCGAAGCAGCTCGCCAGAAGCAGCAGGTTATTGAACAGGAAGCTGGATTCCCGAGATACCACGCTCTCCAGCCGGGCCTCGCTCCTCAGGTAGTCCAGCCTGTTCAGGATGAAGATGAGGCAGACGCCCGCGATCAAGGCCAGGAAGCCGACAAACCAGTGGCCGATAGCCGATTGGGCGAACGCATGGACCGAACTGACGATCCCCGAACGTGTGAGAAACGTCCCAAAAATGCAAAGCCAGAACGTGGCGCTGATCAGCACCATGTTCCAGACCTTCATCATTCCCTTCTTTTCCTGCATCATCACGGAGTGCAGAAACGCGGTCGCCGTAATCCATGGCAGAAGGGACGCGTTCTCGACCGGATCCCAGCCCCAATAGCCGCCCCAGCCAAGCACGGCGTACGCCCAGCCCGCCCCCAGCAGGATGCCGCAGCTCTGGAACAGCCACGTGATCAGCGTCCAGCGGCGGATCGTGCGCAGCCAGGAATCGCCCGGTTCCCGCGAGATCAGCGCCCCCATGGCGAATGCGAAGGGAACCGCAAATCCGACGTAGCCCAGGTAGAGCGTGGGGGGATGGATCGCCATCGCCCAGTACTGGAGCAACGGATTGAGGCCCCGGCCGTCTGCCACGCTGGTGATTTCCCGGCCCACGGCCAGCATCTTGAACGGGCTCGCCACGAATGCGTTCAGAACCAGGAAGAAACCCTGCGTCACCATCAGAGTGGCCGTGACATACGGCATGAACGCCCGATGCTTTCGCCGGTTCGTCGCAACCACGATCGCCGCATACACGGCCAGCAGCCAGCTCCACAGCAGAAGCGACCCCTCCTGGCCACCCCACCAGGCGGCGAGTTTGTACAGCAAGGGCATGTCGCGGTTGCTGTGCGCCGCCACATACACCATCCGGAAATCGCTCGTGAGGAGAGCGTAGACCAGAATCGCCGATGCCGCGGTCAGCAGCAGGCAAATCGTGTAGACCGCGCGCTCGCCGCTGGCCACCAGAAACGGCTTCTTGCGCCAGCCGCCGAAAACCGACGCCGCGAAGGCGTATACGGCCAGGCAGAAGGCCAGGAGAATGGATAACGCGCCCAGATTTTCCATAGGGATCCGTCAGACGCCGGCCCGTGTGGCTCCCGCCGCCCCAGTGCCAGGTTTGGCCTCATACTTCGAAGCGCACTTGGCCTGGATCTTGCTCGCCCGGAACACGCCATCCGGCCCCATTTTCCCATCGGCCAAGGCCTGGACCCCGTCCCGGAACGTGTCTGGCAGCGGCTCGGCGCCTTCGTAAATCACATTCAAACGCAGATCGTCTTGATGCAGGGTGAACTTGACCTGGCCCGCCGTCCGGACAATGGAGCCTTCCTCCACATCGCCGCCGACGCGCAAACGCTTCCCCTGGGCGTCCCCGCCCATTTCGCGCAGCTCGCCAATGGTTTTGTAATAGGTTCCGCTGTCGCGCACCCCCCCGGCCGCCAGCCAAACCAACGTGCCGATGACCACCACAATGAGAGCGGCGAACTTGCCATATGTCTTCATACCAGCCCCTTGCCTCAGTATATCGCGGCGGCAGCCGGGGCCGCGGAAGCTCCCCATCCCGGCTTTCCCCATAGCCCCAACCTCAGGCCAGGGCCGCCCGGTGATCCCGTCGGCCTCTCACATCCTCTGAAGGAAGTAGTTGTGTCGCCGTTCATGGGCCATTGTCGTGTTGGGCCCGTGACCGGGAATCACAACAGTCTCTTCCGGTAGCGGCAAAAACTTCTCCCGGATGGACGCCAGAATCTTCCGCCCGTCCCCGCCTGGCAGGTCCGTCCGGCCGATGCTTTCCCGGAAAAGCGTGTCCCCGGCAATCAGCTTGCTCTCCCCGGGAAGCCACAGTCCGATGCTCCCCGGTGTGTGTCCCGGCGTGTGCAGCACTTCGAAAGAAGGCGTACCGAATGGCACTCTGTCGCCGTCCCGCAGAAAGCCGTCAATCTCCGGAACTGCCGGCGCCTCCATCCCCAGCCAGGCCGCCTGCGCCTCCAGTTGCCCCAGGACGGGCAGGTCGTCTCTGTTCATGAGCACCGTCGCGCCGGTGCGCGCCTTCAATTTCTCCGCCCCTCCGATATGATCGATGTGCGCGTGGGTGACGATAATCGCCTTCAATCTCAGGCTGTGCCGGTCCAGCCGCGCCAGTATCTCTTCGATCTCGTCTCCGGGATCAATCACGATGGCCTCCCCGCTGTTCTCGTCCCCGAAAATCGAGCAGTTACAGGCCAGCACCCCCACCGGCACGATCTCATGGATCATAATTTAATAGTACACGGTGGGGATGTCTTGGGCCGATGAAACCTGGGTACCGCGCTTTACGTGATTCCGCCGCATGGCTGGACTTGACCGGAAGGGGCAAGATTGCGGCCGCCGGACCGGATGCCCGCAGGCTGCTGCACGCCCTGGCCTCAAATCATATCGAGGCGCTCACGCCCGGCGGCGGCTGCTACACCTTCTTTCTCGACGCCCAGGGTCACATCCTCGCGGATGCCCACATCCTTTGCCGCGAAACGGACTTCCTGATCGACACCGAGCCCGAAACCGCCGGCAAACTGCTGCAACACCTCGACCGTTACATCATCGCCGACGACGTCACCCTGGAAGACTGGACCAGCCGCCTTGCGAGCATCGGAGTGGAAGGTCCCCTGGCGGAACAAGTGCTGGCCGGCATGGGGGCGGCTTTGCCGCAAGAGCTCTATGCTCATACGTCTTGGGACGATGTGGTTGTGTCTCGAACGGACACCACAGGTTCCGGCGGATTCCTTCTGTTCGCCCCAGAGGCCCGGAAGCCCGGTCTGGTCCACCGTCTTGAAGAAGCTGGCGTTCCGCCGGCGACTCCCGAGGATGCTCTTGCCGTGCGCCTGGAGAATGGCAAGCCGCGCTACGGTCCGGACATCACCGGGCGCAATTTGCCCCAGGAAACGCAGGCGCCTCTCGCTGTGCACTACAGCAAAGGCTGCTATCTCGGACAGGAAATCGTCGAGCGCGTCCGCTCCCAGGGGAAGCTCAAGCGGCTGCTGACCCGGTTGGAGATCGACGGCGCCGCCATTCCTCCGCCCGGCACGCAAATTGCCGGCGGCGTCATTACTTCCGCCGCCCTTTCCCCAGGCTCCGGAAAAGTGTTCGCCTTGGCCTTCCTTCCGGCCGCGCAGGCCGTGCCCGGCGCACTACTCAGCTTTGGCGCCGCAACTGTGCGCGTCTTGGAACCTTATTCACCCGCCACCCGCTTCCCGTAACCGGTCCACTACCCAATCGGGCACCCTGGCTTTCCCCCCGCAAACATAGCCGAGTTGGAAACCAGGCTTGCAGTCCCCATGGAAGTCCGATCCGCCGGTGACGAGCAGACCGAGACGCTCCGCAAGCTGCCGGCAAAAGTCCGCTTCGGCTTCCGAATGTTCGCTATGCCAGGCCTCAATGCCCCGCACCCCCTGTTCGGCCGTCATCCTCAGCAACTGCCCGGCCTCGCCGGGATGGCCGCGAAACAGCCTGACCGGGTGGGCGAGCACAGGAATGCCCCCGCTGCCCACAATGCGTTCGGCCGCATCGGGCAACCAGGGAGCTCGTCTGGGCACATAGGCAGGCGCGCCTTCGCCCAGATAGCGGTCGAACGCGTCCCGTATGTCCGCGGCATGGCCTTTGCTCACCAGTGCCCGCGCGAAATGCGGCCGGCCCAAGACCCCGCCGCCGGCAGCCACGACATCGCCGACGCCCACCTCCACCCCCAGCGCCTTGAGGCGTCCCGTCATCTCCAGATTGCGCGCCACCCGGCTCTCATGCAGTTCTTGCAGCCAGCGCCGGAACGATGCGCCAGGCTCAGTCTGTGGGAAGTATGCCAGCAGATGCGCGCTGGCCCTTGCCCGCCCGCCGGGCAATCGCAGCCACGTGCTGATCTCCACTCCGTGGATAAAATCGAGCCCCGCCTCCCGCGCCGCGTCTGCCGCCTCATCGCAGCCGCGCAGCGTGTCGTGGTCCGTGATGGCCAGCGCCCTCAGGCCCAGCCGCGCCGCTTCAGCCGCCAGCTCGCGCGGTCCCAAACTGCCATCCGAAGCGCTGCTGTGGGTGTGAAGATCGATCAATGGATGAGGATGCCCCTATTGCGGCGGCCTCGAAGGCTCTGCCTCAAACTCAAAATGCTGGCCGCAGGCCGTGACGGCGAGGCGGGCCCCCTCCAGCGGCCGGCCCCGGGCCGGAAAGAACAGCGCGCCGTCGGTCGACTCCCCGGGCTTCAGTTTCGTTTCCACGAACGCGATGGCCGATGCCGCTGCCGCGGCGCTCAGCTTGGTGGAAGCGAGCGCCGCTTGCGCCGCTTGCCGCCTTTGTTCGTACCCGTTCGTAGAACGGAAACGGCTCAGCCCGTACAGACTGATCTCATATGTCGAAACCAGGCGAATCACGTCCGTGCGGCTCGCCTTCGACAGCAGGTTTGAGACCACAGCCTCCGCGCTCTCCGCGCGCAACTCCCGCCCGTCCGGAAACCGCAGCGCGAACAGCTCCGGCTGCACGCCGCACTCGGTATTCCCGCCGTTGGAAATGGCCGCCTGCAAAATGCTGAACTCCCTCACCTGGCTGGGCAGGTGCGCGAACATGATCGTCACCCCGTTTCGCGAAAGGGTTTGGTATTCCAGCCCCCCGGATTCGAAACGAATCACCTGTCCTGAAGCGCACACACCGCCGAGCGCCAACGCCGCAACGAATCCGAACCGCCGAAGCATCCTGCTTCCCATCATAAATGCTAGGCTATAGTGGCTGCGTACCGAGGACCCGTCCATGCGGAAAATAGACCTCCGAAAGCAGTTGAAGCCGCTCTACTCCGCTAAGCCCGGAATCCCCGCCCTGGTTGAAATGCCCCGCCTCAAATGTCTCATGATCGAAGGCCAGGGTCATCCGGAAGGCAACGTCCAATTCCAGGAAGCCATGCAGGCCCTCTTCGGACTCGCTTATACGCTCAAGTTCAAGTCCAAACTCGGCCCCGCCAAACTGGATTGGACCATGATGCCGCCTGAGGGAATCTGGTGGGCCAGGGGCGATGTCCCGCTCGAAAAGGCGGACAAGGCCGACTGGCGCTGGGCCCTTCTGATCGTCCAGCCTGATGCAGTCACCGCCCCCATGGTCCGGGAGGCCAAGGCCGCTCTGCGGGAAAAGAGCAATCCCCCCCGCCTCGACGACCTGCGCCTGGCGTCCATTCGGGAAGGGAAATCTCTTCAGATCATGCACATCGGGCCCTATTCCACGGAGCAGGACTCCCTTGTGAAACTCCACCACTTCGCCGCTGAGAATGGTTATTCCATAGGTGGCCGGCACCACGAAATCTACTTCTCTGATCCTCGGCGCGCGAAGCCGGAAAAAATGAAGACCCTCCTCCGTCTCCCCGTCAAACGCGCCGCGCCGGTTCCGCGAAACTGACCCGTCCCTCAGGACCCGAACAGGCGGTTGAAGAATTCCCTTGTGCGGGTCTTGATCTGCGCCAGCTCAATGTCCAAAGGCTGATCATGCAGGTGCCCCGGCGTCCAGCGGCGAACCAGCGCGGTGAGGTTCTCCAACTGGGAAGGAGAGCCCGGAAGATCGCCTTCGGTATGGCCGGTGGAGACGCGCAGCCCGTGATCCACGGCCCGGTAGAAAATTGCGGCGTCGCGCAGGAAGTCGGCATCCGCCCGTTCCAGATGCCCCATCTTCTCCACCACGTCGATCCGCGCCGGCGTGTTCAGAAACTTGAAGAAAATGCCCGCGCCCTTGAGCCGCAAGTACATCAGCGCAAAGTCGATGTCGTAATAGCCGCCCCGCCCCGCCTTCAAGGGATTGGTCGGCCCCTGCTCCTTCTCCAGCCGCATCCGCATCTGCATGAGCTGGCTCTTGGATCGCCCGCTCTGCCCGTAGCGGCGCCAGTCCAGATCCTGCAACTGTTGCAGGAATTTAGTCGCGCGCTTGACGCTGCCCGCAACGCCCCGGCTCTTCATGTACGTGATGCCCTCCCAGGCTTCCGCCTTGGAAGTGAAGTACTCCCGGTAGCTCGACTCGGTCTGCACCAGCGCCCCCTCCCGCCCGTTGGGACGCAGCCTCGTATCCACCGCGAACATCACCCCTTGTCCGGTGTAGGAGGTGATCAGTTCAATGGTCCTCTCCGCCACGCGGGTCCAGTACACCAGTTCCTTCGCCTCCGCGTCCGGCAGCACAAACACCAGGTCCGCGTCGCTGGCCAGGTCGAACTCCCTCATCCCCAGCCGTCCCAAGGCGACGATCATCATCTGGTTGGACGGCGTGTACGATGCCGATTGCGGCGGCCGGGAGGCGGCTACCTGCTGCACCGCCAGCCCGTACGCGCCCCGGATAATGGCGTCGCCCAGATCGGAGGTCTGTTCCAGCGTCGTGAAAATCGGGGCGCTCAGGCAGATGCTCCAGGACTGGATGCGAAACATCTGCCGCAGGAAGAAATCGCGCAGCTCGTCGATGCTCCCTGCCGCGGCCTGAAGCGGACCGGGGGGCTGCTCCGTGAGCGTGCGCAACTCGGCCAGCAGCGCCGGGCAGCGAATCAACTGCTCCGCAAAATAGGGGCTGTGCTCGAACAGGTCCAGCGTCCTCCGGGCAAGAGCGCGGTCGCTGTCCAGCCATTGCAGCAGTTCGGCATTGCCCAGATTCTGTTCCAGGAAATGCTCGATCTGGCGCCGGCCCCTCTGAAGATCGCCGTGCGCCAGCAGCGAAGCCAGCGCAGGGGCCCTTTGATCGAGAGCGCGCACGACACTGCTGGCGGCGCTCGTCATCACCGCCACCGGCTCCTCCTCCACGGCCGCCCCCGGCTGGACTGCCGAGTACGAGAGCCCGTAGTACATCGGCTGCTGCGCGTGAATCACGCGCTCATACAGCTCCTGTACCTCCTCCAGGTGCCGGTTCACCTGGCTCAGCAGCGTTTCCCCCGTGGCTGCCTCCCCGGCGCCGCTGGCCGCCATCTTGCGCGCCAGAATCGTAAGTTCCGCCTCGTCCGCCGGCAAAGTGTGCGTCTGGCGGTCTTCGGCGAACTGCAGCCGGTGCTCCAGATGGCGGAGGAATTGATACGCGGCCGTCAGCCTGGAATACTCATGGTCGCTGAGATAGTCCTTGTCTCGCAGCCGGGACAGCGCCAGCATCGTGCCCCCGTGTCGAACCCACGGGTCGTGTCCCCCATGCAGGCGTTGCAGGCACTGGACCAGAAACTCGATATCGCGGATGCCTCCCCTCGCCAGCTTGATGTCGAAACCCGCCTGCCAGCCCTTCTTCGCCGCCAGCTTCTCGCTGATCCGGTCTCGCGTGGCCGACATCGATTCGATCGCCGAGAAGTTCAGGCTGCTGGTATAAATCCGGGGCTCCACGCTGGCCAGCAGCCGCTCTCCAACTTCTCTCTCCCCCGCCGACACCCTGGCCTTGATCAGCATCTGAAGTTCCCAGTCGCGTGCCCGGCTCTGGTAGTAGTTGCGCGCGCTTTCCAGCGACACCGCCACATCCCCCAGCCGCCCCTCCGGCCGCAGACGAAGATCCACCCGGTAGCAGCGGCCCTCCGGGCTGTAGGCGGACAAAATGTCCGTGACTCGGTTGGCAAGTTTCTGGAAGAACAGCTTGGTGGAGATCCTCACCGCCCCGTCCGTCTCCCCATCGCCGGAGTAAACGAACATTAGGTCAATGTCGGAGCTGTAATTCAGCTCCCGCCCGCCAAGTTTGCCCAGCGATAGCACGGCGAAGCGGGCCTCGCCGCCATCCGCGGCGCGGGGCGCGCCGTGTTTCGATCTCAGTTCCGACTCCACCCGGCGGCGCGTAACCTCCAGAATCGCGTCCGCCAGGTTCGACAACTCCTCCGTTGTCTCCGCCAGCGTGCAGAACCCCTGTACGTCCCGGATCAGAATCCGCAGGATCTGCCTCCGGCGGAAACTGGACAACGACTGCGCCGAAGGCGACCCGGCAGCCGCCGGATCCAGAAAAATCTCTGCATCCAGATCCGCTTCCAGCCTGAGTTGATATTCCTCCGGCGAGAGTACCCGGTCCATATCCGCCGAGCGCACCAGTTCCTCCAGCCATTCCGGGTTTCTGAGCACGGCTTCGGAAAGGAACCGGCTGTAGGAGAAAACCGTGAATAGAAACGTCAGGCCGGCCACCGATCCAGTCAGCCGGTCGAACGCCTCTCTCTTCTCCTCCAGCAGCCGCGCCAGCATGTGCAGGGCGAAATCCGGATCGGGCGACGACGCCAGCAAGGAACGAATCCCCGTTTGCACCTCGGGCGCGATCATCGAACTGAGCTGCCCCACTCGCTCGGCGGCGCGCGCGGCATCCTGAAATCGTACCTTTTCGAGCAGGCGCTTCATGGCGGGAAAAGTGTGAGGTCTCCGTGTGCGATTATACCGTGCCGGGGTTCTCCGCCCCGCCTGCCTGTGCCTTTCCGGCGGAGAACAGCAATGAGGCAGGGGCATGGGGAAGATGTGTCGCGATCCGCGCGCCCGGCGCCTGCGCGCAAGAAAGGGAGCGGGGCCGCTCTCTTGAACGGCCCCCGCGGCGGCCTTAGCTCGTCCGCTTCAGCGTCGGCCTCTCGTCTGAATCGTCCTGGCCCCCCGCCCCGGCGTCGGCCGGCCTCTCGCCACCCGGCGCCCGCCGCAAGGTCGGCCGGTTCGGATCCTCCGATGCCGGCTTCCGGGCCGCCAGCATCGTCTCCAGCCGGTCGCGCACCGCGGAGAACTCGGATGTGGTCACCACGTACTGCGGCTTTGGAGTCAGAATTTCCTGAATGTTGCGCTGCGCGTCCCGAATCCTGTCGTCCGTCGGCGGATGCGACCGGAACAGCTCCGACAGCGCGCCCGGCTTCGTCCTCTCCAGCGCTTGGATCTTCTCGAAGAAGTCGATGTACGCCGTAGGATCGTAGCCGGCCGCATAGAGGTACTGCACGCCCAGCAGGTCGGCCTCCCTCTCAAAATCGCGGGAGAACTTCAGGAATGTGAGAGGAACTCCCAGTCCCGCCAATTGCTGCGCGCCGTATCCCGCCCATCCGCCCATGAAAATCAGCGGCAAGGTCGCAATGTTCGCGACTTGACCCCGGGAAGCCTGCCGGGTCCCATGCCTGGCGGCCACGTGAGCCACTTCGTGCGCAATCACCCCCGCCAGTTCCGCCTCGTTAGCGGCGCGGCGGATCAGCCCGGTGTTGATGAAGAGATATCCGCCGGGAAGCGCGAACGCATTCACCTCGTCGTTGTCAATTACCTTGGCCGTAATCGGAACCTTCACGTCCGAGTTGCGGGCGATGTTCTGTGCAACGCGGTTTACGAACTCCGCGATGACCGGATCTTCTACGATCTTTGCCTGCTTCTCAACCTCCTGAGCCAGTTGGCGGCCCAGCTCAATCTCTCTCTCCAAAGAAAAAAGGTTGAGACCTTTCCCAACATCCCGGGACCCGATCGCAGACGGATCCCGCATCGGATCCTTCCTCGTGTTAGCGGCCCCTGGAGCCGGCGCCAACAACAAACCGACTGCCAGCAGGCTGAGCATCGACAGCATTCCTCTCATGGCCGAACTCCTTTCTTCTGTTGGGGTAATCCGCCGGCGCTGACGCCCGGCGCGTTCTACGTTTTTGGACGCAGGGGGGACAGCCCCGGTTTCAAAAAGGGTTTAAGATGGAAACTCGGAAACGGTAACGCCGCCGCCATGAGATAGATAGAATGCTTGCTCCACTGCCACCCATCCGCGACGCTTTGGCCAAACTCGGCCCCAGCGCCGTGCTGGATATCCTTTTTGTAGCCTTCCTCATCTACCAGTTCATCCTCCTGGTGCGCGGGCGCAGGGCGGCCCAGGTCCTCGCCGGAGTGGGCGTCCTGGTCGCCGCCTACGGCGTCTCGATCCTCGCCGGTCTGGAGTTGCTGCGCTCCGTCCTCGCCATGGTCGTCCCTTACACGGCCTTCGCGCTGATTGTGATCTTCCAGTCGGAGATCCGCCGTGCCCTCATGCGCATCGGCCGCCGGCGCTGGCTCGGATTCGGCGGCCGCCTCCAGAGGCTCGAATCCGCCGACGAGATTCTCCTGGCGGTGGGAAAACTGGCCCAGTCGCAAACCGGAGCCCTCATTGTCCTTGAACGTGATACCGGCCTGCGTACGTTCATCGAGAGCGGCGTCCGGCTCGACGCCCACCTCTCTCGGGATCTTCTTCTTTCGATTTTTCAGCCCGGCGGGCAATTGCACGACGGAGCCGTGATTGTCCAGAAGGACAAAGTCGCCGCCGCAGCCTGCTTCCTTCCGCTGAGCATGAACCCCGCACTCGCCCGCGCTCTTGGAACCCGCCACCGCGCCGCCATCGGCATCACCGAGGAGAGTGACTCCCTCGCTATCGTGGTTTCGGAAGAGACCGGTCAAATCTCCGTCGCCGCCTTCGGTGAAATCGAGCAGAATGTCTCCCTGCAACGGCTGGACGAGCGGATGGCCCGTCATTTTGGGGGACGTGCCGGATCTTCCCTGCGTCTGCCCCGCCAGCAGGCGCCGGCCGTCTACAGAGGGGAGGAGATCGAATGAAAGGAGTGCTCCTGCAAAACTTCGGCTGGAAGGTGCTCTCCCTGGCCATCGCCGTCGCTTTGTGGTACGCCGTCGTCGGCGAGCCCCGCTATGGCGCCGCCGCCTCCGCGCCGCTGCTCTTCAGTAATATCCCGCCCGACCTCGAGATCAGTTCGGATCGCCCGGAAAAGGTCTCGCTGGAATTGCTGGGAACGCCCGGCCAATTGGATCAGGAACACCTGGCCTCGGTGGCGGTGATCCTCGACTTGGGGCCTGTCACCCAGCCGGGCGAACGCACCTTCAACCTGACTGCCAGCAGCGTCCGGTTGCCCCGCGGCGTCAGGTTCGTGCGCGCCGTCCCCTCCCAAATCCGGCTCTATTTCGAGCGCCGGCGGACTGCCGAGGTCCCCATCCGGGCGCGCTTCGTCAACAGCGGCGCCTCCGGTTACTCGTTGCGCCGCCATGCCATCGAGCCTGCCCGCTTGCAGATCACCGGCCCCGAGAGCCACGTCGCCCGCGTCGCCTTCGCCGAAACCGACGTAATCGACCTCGCCGGCGTCATCGGCGAAAAGGTTTTCCATGTCAGCGCCTTTGTGGACGACCCGCAGGTGCGCTTCGAATCACCGCCCAGGGTCGCGGTTCAGGTCGAGACCGCGAAGATTCCTGTCGTGGGAGACCGCTGAATGGCAAGAGTCTTGTTCGGAACCGATGGCATCCGTGGCGTGGCCGGGCAGGCCCCTCTGGATCCGGCTACAGTCTATTGCGCCGGCATCGCCCTGGGGAAACTGGCGCGGCTTCGTTCCCCCCATCCGGAAGTCATCATCGGCATGGATACCAGGGAATCCGGCCCCTGGATCGCCGGGCATGTCGCTGCGGGCCTTGCAAAGGCAGGAGCGTCCGCACGCTTCGCCGGCCTCATCACCACCCCCGGCGTGGCTTACCTGACCCGCACCAACTCCTTCGTGGCCGGCGTCATGATCTCCGCGTCCCATAATCCCTACCAGGACAACGGAATAAAAATCTTTGACCATTCCGGTTACAAGCTCGCGGACCAGGTCGAGGAGGAGCTGGAGTCCGAAATCTTTTCCCTGCTCCGGATGTCCCTCACGCCGGAGTCCTTCAGCCTCGCGGAAGACCCTGGGCTGGACGAATCGTACCTCCGCTTTCTGATTTCCACGTTCCCTCGCCGTCTGGAGGGTTGGAAGATCGTGGTCGATTGCGCCAACGGAGCCGCCAGCCATCTCGGCCCGGCCTTGTTCCGCCGTCTGGGAGCCGAAGTGACCGGCGTCGCCTGCTCACCCGATGGCCGGAATATCAACCTGAACTGCGGCGCGCTGCACATCGATTCTCTCCGCGAGGCGGTGCTCCTCTCGCAAGCCCGCCTGGGCGTGGCCCTCGACGGCGACGCCGACCGAGCCATCCTCGTCTCTCCCAGCGGCAAGATTGTCGATGGCGACGCAATCCTCCTGATTTCAGCGCGGCGCCTCGCCTCGCGCGGAAGCCTCTCCGGCCCTCACGGCAAGCCGGCCGTGGTCGCGACCGTGATGTCCAACCTCGGGCTTGAAAAAGCCTTGGCCCGCCACGGAATCTCCATGCTCCGCACCGCCGTCGGGGACCGTTACGTTCTGGAGGAGATGCTGCGCCAGGGAATTGACCTCGGCGGCGAACAGTCCGGCCACGTCATCTACCACCAGTACGCCACGGCCGGCGACGGGCTATTGACTACCCTCCGGGTCATCGAGGCCCTCATGGAATCCGGCTCCAACCTGGATGAGGCCACCCAGGAGCTAGTGCCCTACCCCCAGCGCCTGCGGAACGTCCGTGTCCGGACCAAGCCCCCGCTGGAAGATATCCCGGAGGTCCGCCAGGCCCTCCAACGCGCGGAAGCCGAACTCGACGGCAACGGCCGTGTGTTGCTCCGGTATTCCGGAACGGAACTTCTGGCTCGCGTCATGGTCGAAGCGCCGGATCAAAGTCTCGTCGACCTCTATTCCAGTCAGATCGCCGCTGCAATCCAGGAAACCATCGGCGCCTGAGTTCGCCTCGGCCTCATTGTCCGTCCGGTCGGTGTCCCTTTTGCGACTTCTTCGGTGTGTCACCAGCATTCACTGTCAACTGATGTGATCTGCATCGCTGAGCGTGGGGGTTCTCCGCAGTCCATCCGTGTTTGCCTGACTTGCTTCGCCGAATGCTCGACATCGAAAAAAATATTATTCCCGATCGATTAGGCTGTAAATTTTGCCCCTCGTCCCTCCGCGCTTTTCGCATTTCCGATCGGCTTGCGGCGCTTTGGAGTAGTCCCGGAAAATTTTCGCGGAATTTGCATTTTTGTCTTTTCAGATCCGAAACTCTCCTTTATAATGATCCTCGTAGTTGCAGCCTGGCGTAAGCCGGGCAATCGTAGTCCGGTTTGGCGGTGACCTTGCCGCCCAAAGGACCATTACGATGTGTTCGCCCGCACCAGGCAGCGCGAGAGACTCTTGGGTATCTGCCTGCGCCAGTCTGTGTCTGTCCGGAAGCCTTCGCCTCCGGTCCCATCGCCGTCCACCCATCATTGCAGGCCCTTCCTTGAGAGCCCTCTCATTCAGGAGCTGATTTCATGGATCTTCAACCGAGCGCACAATCCGAGGCGGACAACGGGAACACCGCTTCTCCTCGCGTAGGCGTATTCATCTGCCACTGCGGCGGAAATATCTCCGACGTGGTCGACGTGGGACAGGTCTCCCAGGAATCGTCCCGCCTGCCGGGCGTCGTTTGCTCGATGACCCATATGTTCTTCTGCTCGGACCCTGGCCAGAACCTGATCGAACAGAAAATCCGGGAAGAGAAACTCACCCGCGTCATCGTCGCCGCCTGCTCGCCGAGCCTGCACGAAATGACCTTCCGCCGCTGTGTGGCCCGCGCGGGGCTGAATCAATACTTGTTCGAACACTGCAACATCCGCGAGCAGGTCTCCTGGGTGATCTCCGACAAGAAGCAGGCGACTCGCAAGGCCGGCAGGCTGATTCGCGCCGCCGCCAGCCGCGCCGTTCACCTGAAGCCGCTCCAGCGGCGCCGCATCCCCATCCACCCCTCAGCCCTCATCATCGGCGGCGGGGTCGCCGGCCTGACCACGGCGCGCGACCTGGCTCAGAGCGGCATCCAGGTGACGCTCATCGAATCCAGTCCCTTCCTGGGCGGCCGGCTGGCCTCCCTGCACCGCATCTACCCCACCGGCATGAAGGCCCGCGACGTGCTCGGCCCCCTGATCGAGGAGGTCGCCGGCAACCCCAACGTCACTATTTACACCAACGCCCAGCTTGAAAACGCCTCCGGCTTTATCGGCGACTTCCGCACCACAATTCGGGTTACCCCTCGAGGAGTGACCTCCGAATGCCTCAATCCTCAAGAAGTCATCGACGCCTGTCCCGAGGAGTCGCTCGACCCGTTCAACCTCGGCCTCTCCAAACGCAAAGCGATCTACAAGCCTTACGACGGCTGTTATCCCCCCGTCCCCGCCATCGACTGGCGGACGTGCACCAAGTGTGGCGTCTGCTTCGAGGTCGCTGGCGGCAAGGGCATAGACCTGGAAGAACAGCCTAAGCTCGTGGAGGTCCGCTCCGGTGTCATCGTTCTGGCGGTCGGCCTGAACACCTATCCCGTCCGGCACGCCGAGTATGGCTTCGGCGAATTCCCCGAAGTCGTCACCCTGCACCAGATGAACCGCCTTCTCGACCCCCAGGGCCCCACCGGCGGCCTGCTGATGGTCAACGGCCGGCAGGTGCGCAGCGTCGGCTTCATGCATTGCGTGGGAAGCCTCCAGCGCAAAGGCATCCACAAACCCATGCGCGACGGCAAAATCAACGAGTATTGCAGCCGCGTTTGTTGCACCACCACCGTCCATACCGCCGCCGAGCTGAAGGAACGCTTCCCCGAAATGCAGATTTACGACTTCCACGAGGACATCCGAACCTACGGCCGGAAGCATGAGGATTACTACGACGCGGTCTCCCAAAAAGGCGTCGTCTTTATTCGCTTTGACCCGCTCCGCCCGCCTCGCGTGCAGCGGGACCCCAAGGGCAAAGCCCCTCTGGTGGTCACGACCTTCGACCGGCTCACCTTCGGCGAGGAACTCGAAGTCCCGTTGGACCTCTTGGTGCTCGCGCAGGGCTTCGTCGCGCGGGACATGAGCAAGCTCGTCGATCTCTATCGCTGCTCCGTCGGCTCGGACCGCTTCCTCATGGAGGTCCACCCCAAGCTCCGTCCCGTCGAGATGGCGGCCTCCGGGCTGTTCCTCTCGGGATCGGTGCAAGGCCCGATGGACATCAGCGAATCCACCGCCGCCGCCGCCGCGGCCGCCGCCAAGGCCGCTTCCATGATTCGCACGGGAGTCATCGATCTGGATCCCTTCGTGGCCAGGGTGGAGGAGAATCTTTGCAGCGGATGCAAGGTCTGTCTCACCGTGTGCCCCTTCCAGGCGATCAGCCGGGATGAGGCGCGCGGCATTGCCGTAGTGAATGAAGCCCTGTGCATGGGTTGCGGCACCTGCGCCGCCTCCTGCCCGTCCAATGCCATTTTCCAGGACGGATTCGAGGACGCTCAGGTGAAGGCGGAAGTATTGGCCTTGCTCGAAGAACCGTCCCTCGTGGCGGCGGCTGATTAGGAGATGAGAGGATGACCCACACCGAAACAGCGCCTCAAGGGGCCGTCGAGGCCCCAACCTGGGAGCCCCGGATCGTCGGCTTCCTGTGCTACTGGTGCTCCTACACCGGCGCCGACGGCGCCGGCTCGGCGCGCATTAAGTATACTCCCAACGTCGACATCGTCAAAGTCATGTGCTCCGGACGAATCGATCCCGAACTCGTCACCATGGCGTTCTCCCGCGGCGCCGACGGCGTGCTCGTTCTCGGATGTCACCCCGGGGACTGCCACTACATCAACGGCAACCACAAGACCATGGTTCGCATGCCGCTCCTTCGCCGCATCCTGGAGGACTTCGGCATCGAGCCCCAGCGCTTCCGGCACGATTGGGTCAGCGCCGCCGAAGGCGAGAAGTTCAGCCGGCTCGTCACTGAGATGACCGAGCAGATTCGCGCTCTCGGCCCTCTCGATTGGCCCAAACGGATGCGTGATCTCGGCGTCGGCCACGGCGCCGGTCTCGGTCCCTGGGGGGAGGATCACCGATGAGCACAAACGGAAAACTGAAAATCGGCATGTACTGGGCCGCCAGTTGCGGCGGCTGCGACATCTCGCTCCTCGAAATCGGCGCCCGCATCCTCGACCTGACCCAGATCGCCGACGTCGCCCTCTGGCCCTGCGCCGCCGACTTTAAGTACAAAGACGTCGCCGCTTATCCTGACGGCTATCTGGATGTCTGCTTCTACAACGGCAGCGTCCGAAACAGCGAACAGGAGGAACTGGCGCGCCTGCTGCGCAAGAAGAGCAAGACCCTGGTGGCCTACGGCGCCTGCGCCTGCGACGGCGGCATCCCCGCGCTGGCCAATTTCAAGAGTCCCAAGAGCATTTTTCAGGCCGTCTATCACGACAACCCTTCCCTCGACAACCCGGCCGGCGTGGAGCCGCAACCGGAAACTCCCTCGCCGTTCGGCACGCTGCGCCTCCCGATTTTCTACCCGGCCGTCCTGAGGCTTCGCGAAATCGTGGACGTGGATTATGAACTGCCGGGCTGCCCCCCCCAGGCGGACCGCGTCTGGGAGACCATCCAGGCGGTTGTCAGCGGAGCCGTCCCGCCGCGCAACAACGGCCTCCGCGTGGGTTGCACCGGCAAGACGGTTTGCGAGGATTGCCCCCTCGAGAAGCGTCTGGTCAAGATCAGCGGCTTCCGCCGCCATCACGAGTTCCGCCCGGAACCTGGCTGGTGCTTCCTGGAGCAGGGCCTCCTTTGCATGGGCCCCGCCACCCGCGGCGGTTGCGGCGCGCTTTGTATAAAAGGTGGTCTGCCTTGCGAGGGCTGCTACGGCCCGGCAGCCGCCGTGGAAGACCAGGGCGCGGCCATGTCCGGCGCGCTCGGCGGCCTGCTGGACGCTTCCACTGAGGAGCGCGCCCAGGAGCTCGTCTCCCAGATCTCCGACCCCAGCGGCCGCTTCTATCGCTTCACCACCGCTGCCGGAATGATGAAGGTTCACGGGCAGGGAGGACAGTCATGAGCGTTGTCACAAGCGAACCCACCAAAGCCTACCGGCGGATCAGCGTGGATCCGATCACCCGGCTGGAGGGCCACGGCAAGATCGACATCTTTCTCGATCAGGATGGCGAGGTCGCCGAGTGCTTTTTCCAGGTCCCCGAACTTCGCGGCTTCGAAAAATTCTGCGAAGGACGCCCCGTCGAGGAGATGCCTCGCATCACGCCCCGCATCTGCGGAGTCTGCCCGGAAGCTCACCTGATGGCCAGCGCCAAGGCTTGCGACGCTGTCTACCAGGCTGAGTTGCCCCTCACCGCCCGCCTGCTCCGCGAACTCCAGTACAACATCTTCTACGTCACCGACCACGCCACCCACTTCTACGCTCTGGGCGCGCCCGATTTCGTCATGGGCCCGATGAGCGACCCCGCCACACGCAACCTGCTCGGCGTCGTCGCCAAGGTCGGCCCCGAGATCGCCGGCAAGGTCATCCAATGCCGCGCTTGGGGGCATGAGGCCGCCGCCATTTTTGGCGGCAAGCCCGTCAATCCGGTGAACGCCATCCCCGGGGGCATGAGCAAAGGCCTGAATGCGGAGGAGCGTAACCGTATCGAGGAAATCTGCCGCTACATGGTCGAATTCGGCAAACTGACCCTCAAGATCTTCCACGACGTCGTCCTCGCCAACAAGCAATACGTCGACCTGATCCTCAGCGGCCCGTATCTCCACCGCACCTACTCCATGGGCCTCGTCGACGAAAACAACCGCGTGAATTACTACGACGGCTGGGTGCGCGTCGTCGACCCCGACGGCAAGCAGCTTTGCCGCTACGCCCCTTCCGAGTACACCCAGCACGTGGCCGAACGGGTCGAGCCTTGGAGCTACTTGAAGTTCCCGTACTTGAAGGCCGTCGGCTGGAAAGGCTTCGTCGACGGCAAGGATTCCGGCGTCTACCGCGCCACCCCCCAATCGCGTCTCAACGCCGGCGATGCCATGAATAGCCCCATCGCCCAGGAGGCATACGAGGAGTACTTCGATACCCTCACCGGCGACCGCAGCGGCCGCACTCCCGTCCACCACACCCTCGCCATTCACTGGGCCCGCTGCATCGAACTCATGAATGCCGCCGAGCACGCCTTGGAACTGGTCCAGCGCCCCGAAATCACCCACCCGGAACACTACCGGGTCGTCTGCGACAAGACCCCTTCCGAAGGCGTGGGCATCGTCGAAGCCCCTCGCGGAACGCTGACGCATCACTATGTGACCGACGGCCGCGGCATCGTCCGCAAGGCCAATTTGATTGTGGGCACGACAAACAACAACGCCGCCATCTGCATGTCGGTCAAGCAGGCGGCCAAAGGGCTCATTCGCAAAAACACCGAGGTGACCGAAGGTCTCCTGAACATGGTCGAAATGGCGTTCCGCGCTTACGACCCTTGCTTTGGCTGCGCTACCCACAGCCTGCCGGGCCAGATGCCGCTGAAGGTGCGCGTGCGGGATTGGGACGGGACGGTGCTTTCCGAGGGCAGCCGCTAGCCGCGACAGAGATTGAGAGAGTTCTATGGCGAAGATCAAACAACGCTACGACGGATTGGTGGTGGGGGCGGGCATCGCCGGCATGCAGGCCGCCCTCGATTTGGCCGGCCAGGGCTTCGACGTCTTGCTGGTCGAGCGCCAGCCTTCCATAGGAGGCGTGATGGTCGGCCTGAACAAGGTCTTCCCCACCCTCGATTGCAGCAGTTGCATCTGCACGCCCCGAATGGCCGAGGTCGCTCATCACGACCGCATCACCCTGCTCTCTTACACCGAGCTTGATTCCATCCAGCGCGACGGCGACGGCTTCCACGTTTCCCTCACCAAGAAACCGCGCTACGTCGTCGAGGAGGATTGCATCGGCTGCGGCAAGTGTGAGCTCGCCTGCCAGCCCCTCGCGCCCCATGAGTTCGACTACGGTCTTGGAGCGCGCGCCGCCATCTACATCCCCCACGGCAACGCCATCCCGCAGCTCCCGGTCCTCGATCCGGACTACTGCATCTTCGACGGCAACTGCGCCCGCGTCTGCCCCACCAATTGCATCGACTTTGCCCAGCAGCCGGAACCGATTTCCGTCGACGCCGGCGTCATCATCCTCACGACCGGCCTGAAGACCACTCCCATCGATGCGAAGAAGGAATACGGCGGAGGCAAGTGGCTCAACGTGATGAATCCACTCGCTATGGAGAGACTCCAGAGCTCCAACGGGCCTTTCGGGCACGTCCTGCGCCCCTCCGATGGCAAGATCCCGAAATCCATCGCCTACGTTCAATGCGCCGGCAGCCGGGACAAGTCCATCGGCGTCCCTTACTGTTCCCGCGTCTGCTGCATGTATGCGCTCAAGCACGGCATCATGCTTAAGCATGAACTGCACGACACCGAAGTCACGATCTACTACATGGACATCCGCGCCTTCGGCAAGGGATATGAGCAGTTCTACCGCCGCGCCCTGGCCGAAGGCGTCCGCTGCGTGAAAGCAAAGGTCGCCCGCATCAGCGAGGCTGAGAACAACGACTTGGTCTTGCGCGTGGAACTGATCGACGAGGGCGGGCGGGTCGCCGATGTCCGCCACGACCTCGTTGTTCTCAGCCTCGGTTTGATCCCCGGCTGGCAACCCGACGGCTCCGTCCCTGTCGAGATGGCCGATGACGGTTTCCTGCGGGTCCGCGACCTCGCCATTCGCTCCGCCCATAGCTCGGCGGAAGGCATCTTCGTGGCCGGAGTCGCTTCCGGGCCCAAGGATATTCCGGATGCGATCGTGGAAGCCGGCGCGGCCGCCATGGAAGCTGCCATGTACCTGGACCGGACCCGCGGGCGGCAGCCCGAATTCGCCGGGGCGGGAGCCCAAGCCTAGGAGATTTGCGATGACCCAACCAGTACTGAATTGGCGCGAGGATCTGAAGACCTTCCGGGAGCGCATGGGTGGCCTCACCGAACCGAAGAAGGCGCTGGCCAAAGCGCAGCGGGACGCCAGGAAGGCCATTCACGAGGCCTTGAAGGCCGGACCACTCACTATCCCTGAAATTGCCGCCAAATCGAATCTTCCCAGCAACAAGGTGCTCTGGTACATCATGGCGTTCAGAAAGTATGGCCAGGTCGCCGAAGCCGGCCAGGCCGGCGACTATTACCGCTACGAGTGGAAGGAGGCATCCGAGTGAGCTACCGCGTCGATCCCAATCTCACCACGCAAATGACCGATTACGGCGCGGCCAGCGCCGTGAAGTGTTTCAACTGCGGAAACTGCACCGCCGCGTGCATGCTTGCCGGCCAGGAAGCCGTCTTCCCCAGACGCTACATCCGATACATCCAGCTCGGACTCAAGGACAAGATGGTGGAGAGCCTCGACCCATGGCTCTGCTACTACTGCGGCGACTGCTCCCAATCCTGCCCCAGGGAGGCGGAACCCGGCGCGCTCATGATGGCCAGCCGGCGCTGGCTCACCAGTATGTATGATTGGACCGGCTTGAGCCGTCTGATCTATCGCAACAGCCGCTGGGAACTCGCCATCTTCGTCCTCGTTGCCCTCCTCGTCCTCGGCCTTTTCACCCTGCCCTCGCAGTTCGGTTTCCGCCTCTTGGCCGGGAACCCCGAGGCTCTCACAACCGTCCAGTTGCAGCACTTTGCCCCGAAACACACTGTTCACTGGGCCGATCTGGTCCTGGCCGGCCTCTTAGGGGGCTTGTTGCTGAGCAATGCCGCCCGCATGACCTGGTACGTGAGCCGCAGAGGCCCCAAGGCGCCGGCCTCGCTCTACCTGGCCCAGTTCAAGGAGTTGATCCTCCACTTCTTCACTCAAAAGCGATGGCGCGGTTGCGCGACTACACCCACCAAGCATTGGCCGAGGCACCTCTTCCTCGTCACCGGCTACGTCACCATGGCGGTCCTCGTCGAGGCCTTCTTGCAGACGTTCCAGGTTGAAGATACCTCATTCCACTGGACCAGCCTGCTGGGCTACTATGCTACCGTAGTGCTCTTGGGCGCTTCCGTCTGGATGATCTACGACCGGCTCAAAAAGAAGGACCTCCAGAGCAAGCACAGCGATTTTACGGATTGGTCTTTCATCATCCTCCTCTTCTTCACTGCCCTGTCTGGAATCCTCATGCACGCTTTCCGCAGGCTCGATATGCCCATGGCCACCTACGTCGGCTACATGGTCCACCTGATGATCGCCACCCCCATGCTCGTGGTGATGGTTCCCTTCGGAAAGTGGTCCCATCTCCTGTATCGCCCATTGGCCCTCTACCTGCTCGCCGTTCAGAAGAAGGCGGCGGAGAGACAACGTTCGGGCGCAACATCCCCCCAGCCGGCGGTGGCGGCTTGAGCGCTTCAGGCGCTTCATCGACCGTTGTCCTGGGGCTTGGAAATCCGGTTGTTTCCGACGACCGGGTGGGTTTGGCTGTGGCCGCGGAACTCAAACGCCTGCTCGATGAATCCCCCATCCCCGGGGTGGCCATCCTCGAAAGCCATCGCGGCGGCTTTGAACTCATCGACCTGCTGACGGGCTATGCCCGAGCCATTCTGATTGACTGCCTGACAGTCGCAAACCCTGTCCCGGGCAAAGTCCATAGGCTCGCGATCGGTGAGGCCAGATCGAGCATCCGTCTCCTCAACCCCCACGAAATCAGCATAGGAGACGCCTTTGCCCTCGCCACACGCCTCGGCATCCCTATGCCGCAGGAAATCGATATCTTCGCCATAGAGGGGGCCGATACCTGCACCATCTCCGAAACGATGACTCCAGAGGTTGAGCGGGCCGTCAAGCCCCTGGCGAGAACGATTTTCGCTCTCCTCGCCAAAAGCGGCTCTCCCGCGCCTGGATCCCAATAAGCGGCCGGTTCGGCGCCACGCCCCGGAATCGCCCCATTCTGTCTACTGCTCGAAATCGCACCCCCATCGCCGCTCTCTACCCGGCGAGCTGGCCCCGCCGCCCGAACAAGCACTGCTCCCAGTCCGGCCTGGCGTCCGCCCTGGAATACCCCGGCGGCCACGCAAAAAAAGTGTTTCAGACTCTATTATCTGTTTTATAATCTACTCGGTCGGCGGAATCCGCCGGCTGGAGGGTCCATGTCCGCCTCTCTCGGCGCCTTTGAAGCAGCCCTTGAGCCCACCCTGGAGACTTTGACCCACTCCCCCGAAGGCAGAAAAGTTCTGACGTGCATGCAGTGCGGAGTCTGCGCCGGAACTTGCCCCTACGGTGATGTCATGGAGTACCCCCCGCGCCGCATCATCGGGATGCTGCGCGCAGGAGTGCTGGAGAAGGTCTTCACCAGCGACAGCTTGCTGAACTGCGTCGCCTGTTATTCCTGTCTCGCCAAGTGCCCGCGCAACATACGGCTCACGGAGGTCCTCCTCCCCCTGGTCAAGGAACAGGTCTTCCTCCGCCTGCCCGAAGTCCCTGCCGAATTGCACCGCGCCTTGCAGAATATCCTGCGCTACGGCAATCCTTTCGGCGAACCGCCCCGCAAACGGACAGCCTGGCTCAAGACATTGGAAATCCCCGTCCGCATCCTCGCTGAGGATCCCAGACCGGTGGACGTGCTTTGGTTCGTGGAGTGCGAGAACTCCTACCACCCCCGGGGACAAGATGTCAGTCGCGCCACCGTGAGGCTCTTTCGCGCGCTCAACGTGGATTTCGCCATCCTCGGAAATGAGGAGAAGTGCGCCGGCGAGTGCGCCCGCCTCCTCGGTGAGACGGGCCTGTTCGACACCCTCACCGACTACAACATGGCGATCTTCACGAAGTACCGCTTCGACCGCCTGGTCACCTCGGGCACTCACGCCTACGACGCCTTCAAGTACCACTACCCTTCCAGCGGTTTCCGCTATCCGGTGGAGCACACGATGACATTCCTGGCGGGCCTTCTCGATCGTCTCAAACCTCTTCTCACCCGCCGTCTCAACTACACCGTCGCCTACCACGATTCTTGCTGCCTTGGCCGCCACAACGGCTTCTACGAAGAACCGCGACGGCTGCTTCAGGCCATCCCGGGAATCAGACTCGTCGAAATGGTGCACAACCGTGTAAACGCTATCTGCTGCGGGGGCGGGGGCGGCGGCATGTGGATGGATACCTATTACAAGGCCAAGGGATATGAACGTCTGTCGGACCGCCGCGTGCGCGAAGCGGCCGCTTCCGGCGCCGACGTCCTCGCAATCTCCTGCCCTTATGAACTCGCGCGTTTCGAGGATTCCCTGAAGGTCCTGGGGCTCGACGGAAAGATGGTCGTCCGCGACATCAATGAGCTCCTCGCCGAATCCATGGAGGTTTCCTGATGCATTTTCTGGTCGTCTTTCGAATGGTTCCCGACGTCGTTGAGGAATTGGAGGTGGCCCCCGGAGGCAAGTCGCTGGAGACCGAGTACCTGCGCATGATCGCCAGCGAATCCGACGACCACGCGCTGGAAGAGGCGCTGCTGCTCAAGGAGCGGCATGGCGGTTCCGTAACTGTTGTCGCCGCGGATGCCCCCGAACTTGACGATGCTCTCTTCAGCGCGCTGGCCAAGGGAGCGGACCGTGTGGTCAAGATCACCGGCGCCGAATTCGGGCTAAGCACGAGCCGTATGGCGGGAATCGTCGCCGCAACCATCCGTCACACCCCGGGACTTCTCCCCGCCGACTTGATTCTTACCGGAACCCAGGCCATTGACGACCTGGATGGCCTCATCGCTCCGTTACTCGGATTTCACTTGGGTCTGCCCTCACTAGGCATCGTTACCAGCGTCGAATGCCAGCCGGCCTGCGGGGCCGCCGTCGTCACAAGAGAATTTCCGGACGGCGTGCGTGGCCAGTTCGAGATCCCCCTTCCCGCCGTCTTGGGCGTGCAGGCGGCCGAAAAACCCCCACGGTATGTGCCCGTGGCCAAGGTGCGCGCAGCTATGAAATCCGGCCGTATCGAAGAGGTCCCGGCCCCCGAACCGGCCGTTGCTCCCAGCCTGGAAATCGTCCGGATGTCGAAACCGGTTCCCCTTTCTCACGCCGAAATGCTGGAGGGCGATCCGGAAATGGCTGCGGCCGAATTGTGCAAGATGCTCGCCGGCCGGGGCTTGCTGTGAAAAGGAGATAAGAAGATGGAAGGCGACACTTGGGTTTTGGTTGAGCACTGGCGAGGCCGCGTCACCGAAACTACTTTCGAGACGCTGGCGCTGGGGAGGGAATTAGCGGATTCATTGGGCGGGCGGCTGGTGGCCGTTCTGCTCGGCCATCAGTGCGCAAGCCTCGCCGCCCAGTTGGCGGCGGCGGACGGCGTCCTGTGCGGCGAGCACGACGCCCTGGCCGAACCTTCGCCGGAATCTTATGCAGAGGCATTGCATCAGCTCTCTTCTGCCAGAAGCCCCGCAGCCGTCTTGATTCCGTTGACCAACGTCACCTTGGGCATCGGGACCCTCCTCGGAGCCCGCCTCGGGCTGCCGGCCGTCAATTTCTGCAAGGACCTTCGGGTAAGCGGCGGAAATCTTGAGGCGACCTGCACCATTTACGGCGGTAAGATGGAGGCCGTCGTCGCCATCCGCCGCCAGCCGGCCGTCCTGGGCATCTGGCCGGGAGTCCGGCCAGTGGACAAGGGCCGCCTCACCGGCGCTCCTCCTGTCGAAAATGTGCCGGTAACCCTGCCTCAGCCGCAGGCCCGGTTCCGGCGCTACTTGGAACCGGAAGCGGGCGATATTGATATTTCTCAGGTCGAATGCCTCGTGGCCGTCGGAAGAGGCATTCAAGACAAGCAGAATCTTGCAGTCGCTGAAGAACTCGCCGCCTCCCTGGGCGGAGCCGTCTGCGGCTCGCGCCCGGTCATCGATCAGGGGTGGCTCCCTCTTTCCCGTCAGGTCGGCAAATCAGGCGCCAATGTCAAGGCCAGGCTCTACATTGCCGCGGGCATCAGCGGCGCGCCCGAGCACGTCGAGGGAATCCGCCAAGCCGGCACAATCGTTGCCGTGAATACGGATCCCCACGCCCCGATCTTCTCGTTCGCGCATTACGGAATTGTCGCCGACGCCATCGAGTTCCTGCCCGCTTTCACGGAAGCGGTCCGGAAGCGGAAGCAGGGAGCGTGACGCCATGCCGGACCCCTCGGCGCAGACCTACTTAGGAGTTCCGGGCACGTTAATCCTGTGGCTGCTGGCCTTTGTCTCCTTCTCTGTCTTCGGCTGGCGTGTCTGGGGATACATTCGTAATCTCCGGGCCGCGAGGCCTGATCCACGCTGGGACCAGATTCCGCGGCGCCTGGTCCTGGTGCTCCGCGAAGTCTTGGGCCAGCGCAAGATGTTCAAGGAACCTCTCATCGGCGCCGCCCACCTGATTATCTTCTGGTCCTTTGTATTCTATGCCGCCTCTTTCGGCTGGAATCTCCTCCGTGGGCTGCTGCCCTTCCTTCCGCTCCCCTACTCAGATCAGGTCCCTTGGGCGTCTTTCTCAATCGACCTGTTCGGCATCCTCGGATTGATCGCCCTCGCCGTCGCCGCCGTGCGCCGGTACTTGTTCACCCCGGAACGTCTCGAGCGATCCGCTGACGCCACTCTGATCCTCGTCCTTATCGCCGTGGTCCTGGGCACATCCCTGGCCGCGTCCGCCGCCACTACCCCGGCTTTCTACCTTGCCATGTGGTGGCTGCACATGGCCGTCGTCCTCGCGTTTCTCGCCTATCTGCCGTACTCGAAGCACATGCACCTGCTGGCCTCGCCCTTTGCGGTCTTCTTCGCTTCGCTCGGCTCCAGCCACATGCCGCCCCCTTCCGAAGGGGCCTTACGCCGTGCGGATTTCACCTGGCGTCAGTTGTTGAGCGGATTCGCCTGCGCCGAATGCGGCCGCTGCGATCGTGCTTGCCCGTCCTTCTTGAGTGGCGCCAGCCTCTCTCCCAAGATGCTGATCCACAAGGTCAAAGAACTGGCTCGCGCGCCTTCGGCGGAGTCGGACTTCACCGGCGCCATTGTCACCGGGGAGGAGATCTGGGGCTGCCTCACCTGCGCCGCTTGCATGGAGGAGTGCCCCGTCTTCAACGAACACGTTCCGCTGCTGATCGAGATGCGCCGCCATCTCGTCTCACAGGGCCAGGTGGAGCACCGTATTCAGGACGTTCTGGCCGGCTACACGCGCTATGGCAATTCCTTCGGCGCTTCGCCCCGCGCTCGCTCAAAGTGGACCCAGGGGCTGGATGTTCCTTTGAAGGACGCGCGTAAGGAGCCCGTCCAGTACCTCTGGTTCGTCGGTGATCATGCTTCCTTCGACCCGCGCGTGCAGTCCGCCACCCGGGCCACAGCCCGCCTCTTTCATCGCGCCGGCCTCGATTTCGGCATCCTGTTCGACGCCGAACAGAATACCGGCAATGATGTCCGCCGCATCGGCGAGGAAGGGCTCTTCGAAATGCTTCGAGAGAAGAACCTCCGTGCCTTGAACCAAGCCCGGTTTGACACCATCGTCACAACCGACCCTCATGCGCTCCACGCGCTTCGCAATGAATACGGCATACCCTGTGAGAGGGTTCTGCACCATACGGAACTCCTCGCGTCCCTCATCGTCAAAGGCCGTCTCCCTCTCAAGCCGGCCAACGGAACGGTCACCTACCACGATCCATGCTATCTGGGCCGCTACAACGGCGTCTTCGACCCTCCGCGGGTGGCCCTCACGGCCATCGGGTTCAAACTTCAGGAAATGCCCAGGAACAGAGACCGGGCTGCCTGCTGCGGAGCCGGCGGGGGACGGATCTGGATGGAGGATCCCCCATCGGTCCGGGAGCGCCCGGCCGTGCGCCGGGTGCGCGAGGCCGCCGCAACCGGCGCCTCGTGTCTGGCTGTCTCCTGCCCCAAGGACCAAGTCATGTTCCTGGATGCGCGGAAGACCGCCGGACTCGAGGATGAGCTCGCGGTCTATGAGATTTCCGAACTGATTGAGCAGCGTCTGGCTCCAGCATAGAGGAGATGAGCAATGGCTGGTCTTCAAGATTCCAGGAACGGCGGATGCCGCGTGGGTGTCTATCTCTGCCACTGCGGAACGAATATCGCCGGAACGGTTGACGTCGAATCCGTGGCTTCCTATGCCTCCTCGCTGCCGGGCGTCGCTCTGGCCCGAGACTACAAGTACATGTGCTCCGACCCCGGCCAGGAACTCATCAAGAGGGACATCCGCGAATACCGGTTGGACCGCCTGGTCGTGGGCGCATGCTCGCCTCAATTGCACGAGAAGACTTTCCGGAACGCGGCTGCTCAGGGGGGCATCAACCCTTACCTTTTCCAGATGGTCAACCTCCGCGAACACGACTCCTGGGTCCACGAGGACCGCCAGGCGGCCACCCGCAAGGCGATGGATCTCATTCGCGCCGCCATCGCCCGCGTCAAGCGGCACGTCCCTCTGGAGCAGAGAAGCGTGCCCATCCACCCGGCCGTTCTCGTCGTCGGCGGCGGTATCGCCGGCATCCACGCGGCCCTGAGTCTGGCCAATGCCGGCAAGCACGTCTACCTGGTCGAACGGGAGCCCACCATCGGCGGCCACATGGCCATGTTTGACAAGACTTTCCCTACACTGGATTGCGCCGCCTGCATTCTCACGCCCAAAATGACGGCCGTTCGCGCCCACCCCAAGATCACCCTCTGGACCTGCTCGGAAGTCGCGGGCGTTGAGGGCTACGTAGGCAATTACAGCGTCACAGTCAAGCGGAAGCCTCGTTACGTCCTCGAAGACGCCTGCATCGGTTGCCTCGAGTGCATCGAGGCTTGCGTGTTCAAGCAGGCCAAGGTTCCGGATCGGTTTAACCTCGGCTTGAGCCGGCGCAAGCCGGTCTACATCCCCTTCCCCCAGGCCGTTCCTCAAGTAGTCGTGATCGACCCCGAGACCTGTATCGAGTTCAAGACCGGCAAGTGCAAGAAAACCTGCGTCGAAGCTTGCGCCGATCGGAAGGCCATCGATTTCACCATGACCCCCCGGTTCGAAACCCTCGAAGTGGGCGCCATCATCCTCGCCACCGGTTTTGCCCCCTTCGATGCCCGCCGGATCGGCTACTACGGCTATGGAATCTACCCGAACGTTTACACTTCACTTGAAGTCGAACGTCTCATCAACGCCTCCGGGCCGACCGGCGGCGAGGTCCTCCTGCGCGACGGCCGCCGGCCCAATGCAATCGGGATCGTCCATTGCGTCGGCAGCCGGGATGAACATACCAACCGCTACTGCTCCCGCGTCTGTTGTATGTACTCCCTGAAATTGGCCCACCTTCTGAAGGAACGCACCTCGGCCGACATTTACAACTTCTACATCGACATGCGCACTCCGGGAAAAGGCTTCGAGGAGTTCTACACTCGCATCTCGGAGGAAGGCGTCCTCCTCGTTCGGGGCAAAGTCGCCGACATTTACCCCGCCCAGGATGGCGACGGCCGTCTCATCCTTCAGGCCGAAGACACATTGCTCGGCATGGTCCGCAAGGTGCCCGTGGATATGGTCGTGCTCTCCGTCGGCCTCGAACCCCGTCCCGATGCCCCCGGCGTCCGCCGTCTGTTCAACATCTCCTGCTCCAACGAAGGCTTCTTTCTGGAGCGGCACCCGAAGCTGGCGCCGGTCAGCACCCTTACAGATGGCATCTTCCTGGCCGGCTGTTGCCAGGGCCCCAAAGACATTCCCGATACCGTGGCCCAAGCCGGCGCCGCCGCCTGCGAGGCTCTCGCCTTGATCGACGCCGGGTCCATACCGATGGAGCCCAACACCGCTTACGTTCGTGAAGAGGATTGTTCAGGCTGCCGGACCTGCATCCCCCTCTGTCCCTACGGCGCGATCCACTTTGAGGCCGAAACCGGGCGGGCAAGTGTTCGTGAGGTTCTCTGCAAAGGCTGCGGAACCTGTGCCGCCTCCTGCCCCTCCGGCTCAATCGGTCAACACCTTTTCGAGGATGAGCAAATCCTCGAGGAAATCGAGGGTGTGCTTTTAGACGCATGATGCATAAGCGGGGCTTCTGATTGAGCGAAGTCCCCCATGAATTGTTGGGGCAAATGGCTCAGAGGAAGAACCTCGAAATGGAAGGCCACGCAAAAGTGCCTAGTTTTCTATAAGAAGATCCGAATGTCCGTTTTTTGGCCCATGGCAATAGAAATGCCCCTGTTTTCATAAAGGCTACGGCGATGCGCCTTCAGCCGCCTTCATCTCTGTTGAACCGGGAGTCATCCATTGCTGGCACTGATCCGTCGAAAAATGAAGTTCCAGCGGGAAGCTGATCCGCAATGGGCCGAAGCGATCAGCAAGCAGCCTGGCTGCGACCGGATTTGGTCCTGCATCCAGTGCGGCACCTGCTCGGGAACTTGCCCCGTCTCCATCTACATGGACTTTACGCCGCGCCGCATCATCGCCCTCGTGCGCGAGGGTTTCCGCAGTGACGCGCTGAGCTGCCAGACCATATGGCTTTGCGCCTCCTGCTACTCCTGCGCGGTGCATTGCCCTCAAAACGTCCACATCACCGACCTCATGTATAGCCTCAAGCGCGAGGCCATACGGCACAAGATGTTCCCCGCCCGCTTCCCCATCCCGGTGCTGGCGCGGGAGTTCTATGAACTGGTCCGCAGCCGGGGCCGCAACTCTGAAGTCTGGCTGGTGCTGCGCATGGCCCTGAAATCAAACCCGCTCGTGCTCCTCAATATGGCCAAGTACGGGTTCTCTCTCCTTCGAACCGGCCGCATGTCTCTGCGGATGGAGAAGATCAAGCGGGTGCATGAACTGCCGCAGGAACTGGCAGCGTCCAGGGAGGCCCTACGATGAGCTCGAGCAAGTCTGGCGAACCCAACAAGGGCTACGTCTACTACCCCGGCTGTTCTCTGAGCGCTACCGGCGCCGCTTACGACGAAAGCCTCCGAACCCTGTTCAAGCTGCTGAAGATCCGCCTGCAGGAACTCGAGGATTGGAACTGTTGCGGCGCCACCTCCTACATGTGTATCGACGAGGGCTCGGCCTTCCTGCTCTCGGCCCGCAACCTCTCCATCGCCCGCCAGATGGGCGCCCAGGAACTGGTGGCCCCCTGCGCCGCCTGCTACCTGGTTCTTCGGAAAACACAAGACTACGTGGACAAGCACCCGGAGATCGGCAAGAAGGTTTCCGATTCGCTCCAGCGCGCCGGCCTGCCCCAGTTGGATGGCGTGAAGGTCCGCCACCCCCTCGAAGTGCTCTACAACGACGTCGGCCTCGATACGCTGCGGAAACTCGCTGTCAGGCAGTGGCGCGGCGGACGCATCGCTTGCTACTACGGCTGCCAGGCTGTCCGGCCTTACGACGAAGTGGATCGCTCCCATAATCCCATGCGCATGGATGAACTTCTTCGGGCCGTGGGCGCTCCCACCGTGGACTACTCCCTCAAGACCAAGTGCTGCGGCGGTTCCCTCACGGGCACCCTCCATGAGGTCGGCCTCCGGCTCAACTACATCCTCCTCAAGGAGGCGCGACGCAAGGGCGCGGAAGCCATCGTGACCCTCTGCCCGCTCTGTCAATTCAATCTCGATGTCTATCAGGCTGAAATCGCCAGGCAGAGTGGCGAGCGTTTCGACATGCCTGTGTTGTATTTCACACAGGTCCTGGGCTGGGCTTTGGGCGGCGAGCGCAAGGAACTCGGCCTGCACCGCTGCATCGCGGGCGGCGACTTGATTCGCCGCTGGTTCACCGCTCACGAGGAGGCCGAAGCTTATGTCTGACATGAACGGCGGCGGAGTCCGCATCGGAGTATACGTCTGCTACTGCGGAGCGAATATCGGCGCCATCGTGGACTGCAAAGCCGTGGCGGAGTACGCCGCAGGATTGCCCGGTGTTGCAGTCTCCCGGGATTACAAGTACATGTGCTCGGATCCAGGCCAGGACCTCATCCGCCAGGATGTCGCCGAGTTCGGCCTGAACCGGATCGTGGTCGCCTCCTGCTCGCCGCACCTGCACGAGCACACTTTCCGTACAGCCGCCGAAAAGGCCGGCCTGAATCCATACTTCATGCAGATGGTCAACATCCGGGAGCACAATTCCTGGGTGCATGAGGACCGCCAGCGCGCTACCCTCAAAGCCCAAGACATGGTTCGGGCGGCGGTGCGCCGCGTGGCCCGCCATAGACCTCTCGCCAAAAGCAGCCTCCCCATCAATCCCGCCGTACTCGTGGTCGGAGGCGGGATCGCCGGCATCCATGCCGCGCTTACCCTCGCCAATGCCGGCAAGAAGGTCTACCTGGTCGAGAAACAGCCCTCCATCGGCGGCCACATGGCCATGTTCGACAAGACCTTCCCCACCCTGGACTGCGCGGCTTGCATCCTCACCCCGAAGATGTCCTCGGTCAAAGCACACCCCAATATCACCTTGTGGGCCAACTCCGAGGTCACCAAGGTGGATGGCTACGTGGGCAACTTCAGCGTCCAGGTCACCCGCTGGCCCCGGTTCATCGATGAGAACCTTTGCTCGGGTTGCCTGGAGTGCGTCGAGGCCTGCGTTTACAAAGAGCCAAAGTTCGCCGACGAATTCAACCTCGGGCTCGGCAAGCGCAAGCCCATCTACATCCCCTTCCCCCAGGCCGTCCCGCAGGTTCCAATGATCGACCCCGAGACTTGCATCCAGTTCAAGTCCGGCAAGTGCAAGAAGACCTGTCTGGCCGCCTGCGGCGATCGCAAGGCGATCAACTTCCAGCAGAAAGAGGAGATCGAAGAGGTCCAGGTCGGAGCCATCGTGCTCGCCACCGGCTTCAAACCCTTCGATCCCGCGCGGACGCCTTACTACGGCTACGGCCAGTACCCCAACGTGTATACCTCCCTGGAGATCGAACGGCTCGTCAACGCCAGCGGCCCGACGGCGGGGGAAGTCATTCTGCGCGACGGCCGAAAGCCGCAGTCGGTCGGCATCATCCATTGCGTCGGCTCCCGCGACGAAGGAACCAACCGCTGGTGCTCGCGGGTTTGCTGCATGTACTCGCTCAAACTCGCCCACCTGCTCAAAGAACACACCGAGGCCGAGGTCTTCAATTTCTACATCGATATGAGGACTCCCGGCAAGGGCTTCGAGGAGTTCTATCAGAAACTGCTCAACGAGGGAGTCCACTTCATCCGCGGCCGCGTCGCCGAGGTCACCGACTGGGCCCTCGATCCCACCGAAGAGAACAAGCTGGTGCTTCGCGTCGAAGACACCCTGCTCGGCGTGGTCCGCCGCATTCCGGTCGACATGGTTGTGCTTTCCGTCGGCATCGAGCCCCAGCCGGATGCCGATGACGTCCGCCGCATGTTCAACATTTCCTGCGCTTCCGAGGGATTCTTCCTCGAGCGGCACCCCAAGCTCGCTCCGGTTTCAACCTTCACCGACGGGATCTTCCTGGCCGGCTGCTGCCAGGGGCCGCGGGACATCCCGGATACCGTGGCTCAAGCGGGCGCGGCTGCCGCTGAGGCCCTGGCCCTGATCGATGCCGGGTCCGTGGAGGTCGAACCCAATACCGCCTACGTGAAAGAGGAAGACTGCTCCGGCTGCCGCACTTGCGTTTCCATGTGCCCCTATGGCGCCGTCATCTTTGACGCCGCCACGAACAGGGCGCATATCCAAGAGGTGCTCTGCAAGGGCTGCGGCACCTGCGTCGCCGCCTGCCCCACTGGTTCCATCCAGCAGCACTTGTTCGAAGACGACGAAATCTTCGAAGAGATTGAAGGAGTTTTGGCGCATGTCTGAACTGGTGTCGATTGGCGAGAAGTTCGAGCCGAGAATCGTGGCGTTCTTTTGTAACTGGTGTACCTACCTTGCAGCCGACCTGGCCGGCACTTCGCGCATCAAGTACGCGCCCAATACGCGTGTCATCCGTGTGATGTGCTCCGGCCGGGTCGACCCTCAGTTCGTTCTGGAAGCGTTCGCCAGGGGAGCCGATGGCGTCCTCATCGGCGGCTGCCACCCCGGCGATTGCCACTACCAGGAAGGCAATTACAAGGCCCTCCGCCGGTTTTACCTGCTGAAGAAAATGGTCCGGGAAATGGGCATCGAGGATGAGCGGCTGCGCCTGGAGTGGATCTCCGCCGCGGAGGGCGATCGCGTTCGAGTCGTCGTCAACGACATGGTGGAGAAGATCCGTGCCCTCGGCCCGCTCAGGCTCAAGCCGCCCGCCGAACCGGTCGCGGAGGAGGTGACGGCTGCATGAGTGACAAACCCAAAGTCGCATTCTACTGGTGCGCATCTTGCGGCGGTTGTGAGGAAGCCGTCGTCGACCTTGCCGAGAGCATCCTCGACGTCGTGGCCGCCATTGACATCGTGATGTGGCCTGTCGCCATGGACTTCAAGCGCAAGGATCTGGAAGCCTTGGCCGATGGCGAGATCGCCGCCACGTTCCTCAACGGCGCCATCCGCAGCAGCGAGCAGGAGGAGATGGCCCACCTCCTGCGGCGCAAGTCCCGGTACATGATCGCCTTCGGAAGCTGCGCCCAACTGGGCGGTATCCCCGGACTGGCCAACGCCTGGGACCGCAACAGTATCTTCCAGCGCGTCTATTCCGAGGGGCCGACTACCCTGAATCCCGAAAACACAACGCCGCAGTCGACCCTGCGCGACAACGGGCGCACCGTCACCTTGCCGGTCTTCTACGACACGGTCAAGACCCTCGCCCAGTCCGTCGACGTCGACTACCTGGTCCCGGGCTGCCCGCCGACCCCGGAACTGCTCAAGCAGGCCGTCGGCGCGCTGCTCTCCGGCGAACTGCCCCCTAAGGGCTCCGTGCTGGCTCCCGATCGCGCTCTTTGCGATGAATGCCCGCGCCTGTCCACAAAGCCGGAGAAGCTCGCAATCTCCGAATTCAAACGTCCCCACCAGATACTCATCGACCACGAGAAGTGCTTGCTCGCCCAGGGGCTGCTCTGCATGGGCCCCGCCACTCGGAGCGGCTGCGGAGCCCTCTGCATTCAGGGCAACATGCCGTGCACCGGCTGCTTTGGACCGGCCAGCCGCGTCAGGGACTTTGGCGCCAAAGCCATCTCCGCCATGGCCTCCCTGCTCGAGGCTAAGGATGACGCGGACATTTTGAAGGCCCTGGAATCCGTCCCCGATCCGGTGGGGACTTTCTACCGCTACAGTCTTCCCGCTTCTTTGCTGGTGCGGAAGAAGATGGAGGCCCCTTCCGATGCCCTTTGAAAACGCTGCTGTGCGTCAGATTACGATAGACCCCATCACCCGCCTCGAGGGTCACGGCAAGATCGACATCTTCCTCGGCGAGGATGGCGCCGTCGAGCGCGCCTATTTCCAGGTCCCCGAACTGCGGGGCTTTGAGAAATTCGCCGAAGGACGCCTCGTCGAAGACATGCCCCAGATCACCTCCCGAATTTGCGGCGTTTGCCCGATGGCGCACCACATGGCCGCCACAAAGGCCGTGGACGGGGTCTATGGCGTCGAGCCGGCCCCTGCCGGCAAAAAGATCCGTGAAATGGTCTACAGCGCCTTCATGGTCGAAGACCACTCCCTGCATTTCTACTTCCTCGGCGGACCGGATTTCGTGGCCGGCCCGCAAGCCCCCGCCGCGGAACGGAATATCCTCGGAGTGATCGCTCGCGTCGGAGCCGAAACCGGCCGCAAGGTCATCGCCGTGCGCCGCAGACTGCGGAGCTTGATCACGCTCGCCGCGGGCAAAGTCGGCCATCCGGTCTTCGGGCTGCCCGGTGGGGTGGCTCGCCGGATCACCAAGGAGGAGCAGCTTCAGTTCCAGCAGGGAGCCGCCGAAGCAGTCGATTTCGCCCAGTTCACTTTGGACCTCTTCGATCAGCTCGTCCTCAAGAACTCAGACTATGTGAACCTCATCCTTTCCGACAACTACACCCACCGCACTCACTACATGGGCATGGTGGACGATAAGAACCGGGTCAATTTCTACGACGGCCATCTGCGCGTGGTCTCGCCGGACGGCCAGGAAGTCGCCCGCTTCGACCCGCGCAAGTACGCCGACTATATCGCCGAGCGGGTCGAGCCGTGGAGCTACATGAAGTTCTGCTACCTCAAGAACCCCGGCTGGAAAGGCTTCACCGACGGCCCGGACAGCGGCATTTACAGTGTGGCGCCGTTGGCTCGCTTGAACGCCGCCGAGGGCATGGCCACGCCTCTCGCCCAAGCCGCTTTCGAGCGCTACAAGAGCGCGCTGGGCGCCAAAATCGTTCACCAGACTCTCGCCAACCACTGGGCGCGGCTGATCGAGACTCTTTACGCCGCCGAGCGGATGAAGGAACTCGCCGCCGACCCCGAAATCGCAAGCGACCGCATCCGGACACTGCCCACTGCGACGCCCAGCGAGGGCGTGGGCGTTGTGGAAGCTCCTCGCGGCACACTCTTCCACCACTACACCACCGACGAGCGCGGCATCGTTCGCAAAGCCAATCTCATCGTCGCCACCCAGAACAACGCCGCCCGCATCGCCATGAGCGTCGAGAAGGCGGCCAAGGGCTTGGTGAACCGCGAGAACATGTCAGACGGCGTGCTCAACATGGTGGAGATGGCGTTCCGCGCCTATGACCCCTGTCTCGGTTGCGCCACGCACGCCCTGCCCGGCGACATGCCTTTGCAGCTTCGCGTCCGGGACCTCACCGGAGCAACCCTCTACACCGTCCAGCGCGACATCGGAGGCCGCATCACCAAATCCTGAACGACCGGCCACCGCCTACTCTGCCTCGTTCGCAAGGGGGACTGCCTACTCTGCCTCGAGCGAAGCGAGTGGGCAGAGCGGGCTGTCCCCCTTGCAGCGGCCCCTGCACAGAACGGGCTGCCCCCCCAACGAATAACCCTTATCGCCTGTAGGGGCCGCTCGCCAGCGGACACACCCCGATCTTCCTTATCGCGTGTAGGGGCGGCTCGGGAGCCGCCCCCCAACCCCTCGACCTAAACGACGCCGTTGCAAGAATCGTGAGACAACCTATCATCCTCTGCTTCCGCCATCGAATACCCCTCCAGCCTGTAGGGGCCGCTCGCGAGCGGCCCCAATTCCGTTTTTCCCCCCGCCGTGGGGGCGCCCGCACCCCAGTCACAACGCCCCCCAACCAGCCCTCCTCCAATGAAATCAACACATTACACATCGAACCATCCCGCTTTAGCCCCATTTTTCTTGACACAGGGTATTATCCTGAAGATGAAGTTGCTGGTGCCTGACTGTGGGGGCCCAGCAGACGGAGCGCGGTGAATCCTAGGTCACCATCGCCACGCTGAGAGCCACGGCCTAACCGGTCGAGAGAACCACCGGTCCCTGATGCGCGCCGACGGGGGTGAGCAGTCGGCGGGAGGCCTCCCAACCCTTTTATTTCGAACCGAGACAAACATCACACACTGAACTGCGGCCGCAGGCAGTCGGCCACGCCGCGTGAAACAGACGAACACGGCCGCTACCGGCCCGTGCCGCCGCTATCCCAAGACCGAAACGAGCGGACTGTAACAGCGCCGGCTTCTCCAAGAACACCACTCCTGCGCCTCGACGCCCGCGGTCCAGCAAGGTAAGTCTGCCTCTGATATGACAGTGAATCACGAGATTGACCCTACCCGCTCCGCCTTCCGGTTGGGCTGCTCGTTGCTATGTGTTTCCAGGGTTTCTGAGACTGCTGGGTGAACGGGTGATCCCGGGCGCGCGGCCGGGCGCGAGATCGTTGCACGCTTCACGAATTGACCCTGGCGAGCCAACCCGGCGGACATTCTTAGTTTGGAAGCAGCACCGCGTCGATGACGTGAATGACTCCATTGCTGGACTCGATATCCGCCTGAAGGACGCGGGCATTGTCGACGATAAGACGGCCGGCCGCCAGGATCTTCAAGTGCTGCCCCTGAACCGTCTTGGCCGAGCTGAGGCGGGTCACATCTTTCGATAGCACCTTGCCGGGCACCACGTGGTACTTCAGCAGCGCTTCGAGCTTGCTCCGGTTCTCCGGCCGCATCAATTCCTCAACCCTCCCGGCGGGGAGCTTGGCGAAGGCTGCGTCGTTCGGCGCGAATATCGTAAAGGGGCCTTTGCCGCGCAGCGTCTGATCCAGACCCGAAGCTTCCAACGCGGCAATCAGCATCTGGAAAGAGCCCGTTTCCTTCGCTGTGTCAACCACATCTTTCTGGGTCGCGGGAGCGCTGCCGGCCATTCCCAGGGCCAGCGCCAGCGCAAAGACCAAGTGCTTGTAACTTGTTAGCTTCATCTCACCCCTCCAGGGGATACTTCCAGGAGTGGGGCCGTCAGCACACCACTCTATTTGCTCTTAACCGTTGGACTCTCCGCTGAGCTGCCGGGATACAGAGGTGGAGAAGCTGACTTCAGCTACACTGAATCCAGGTGCAGCAGGTTCAGTTGCGTTGAACCGGAGTGGCTCTATGGAGTCGAGCGAACAGACAATCCGGCGCGTTCTGTCGGCCTACGATCTCGGCCGCAAGCTCAAAGAGCTCAGGTTGCGGAAGAAGCTGGGACTCAAGGAACTGGGCAAGCACACCGGATTATCGGCGTCGCTACTTTCGCAGATTGAGAACGGCAAGCTCGTTCCAACGCTTCCGACCATGGCCAGAATCGCCATGGTCTTCGATGTGGGGCTGGACCATTTCTTCAGCTCGCAGCGCGCCGGGAAACAATTTGCGGTGGTCCGCGCCAGCGATCGCGTGCGGCTGCCGGAGAAACCGGACGACCCTTCGCCGTCGTTTTACTTTGAGAACCTCGCCTACGCCGCCACGGACAAGGACTCCGACGCCTACTTGGCGGAGTTTCCGCCGAGGCCGGAGACCGGGAGGAAACACGCGCACGAGGGCCACGAATTCATTTACGTTGTCGAAGGCGCCGTTGGGATCACCTACTGTGGCGAGGAAAGGGTTCTGGCAGCCGGCGACAGCGCTTACTTCGATGCGACCGAGCCGCACTCCTACCGGGGAATCGGCGCCCCTCCCAACCGCGCGGTGGTCGTAGCGCCGACCCGCCGGAGATAGCTTGGTACAGCGCTGAAACGCGCCCGGGACGGGAGCGATGAGCGCCCGCCGGCCTTTCCGCAAGTCTTGTCTGTGGGGCCCGAAATCAGCGCAGCCGGTGTCCCGTCATTCCTTCGGAGAGCGCGTGCGCGCCTGCTCCATGGCGATCTGGCCTACGTGGGCCAAGGCTTTGGCGCCGGAAGCTCCTTCGATCGCCCTGACGGCAATCTCCTGCACCTGCTGCTTGGCTTCCTCGAGTTGCTTTTGCAGGGTTTCGATCATTGAGGTCTGACGCTTGACCGTCTCCTCCAGCGCCTGAATGCGCAACTCGGCCAGGCGCTTCTCGGATTCAGCATCCTTCTTCAAAAGCTGAAGCTGCTGCTGGTACTTCGCTTCCGCCCCGCTGGCAGCCCGCGAGGCGGCGAGTTCCGTCTCCTTCTGGAGGCGCGCGCCGAATTCGGCCACTTCTTTTGCGAGGCGCTCGTGTTCCTCCTCCTTGGCTTTCAGCTCCGACTCGCGGGCTTGCCAGGACTTCTCCAAGGCTTCCTGCCGCTCCTGATTGCTCTTTTCGCGCAGCCGCAGCTCTTCTTCGTATTTGTCCTGAGCCTTCTTGCGCTCAAGAGACTTCTTGTATTCGTACTCTTCCGCCTCCCGCTGGCGCTGCTTTTTGAGGGCTTCCTCCTGCTCCTTGCGCTCGCGTTCCCCGGCGCGCAGCTCTTCCTCCCAAGCCCTGCGCTGAGAAGCGATCTCATTCTCAAGGCGGTCCTTTTCCCGGGCGTAGTCTTGAATCAACTGGTCGAGCGCGGTGGCCGCGATATCTATCTTGTGAAGCCGTTCAAGCTCCTTACGCTCGAGTTCAACCGCCTCGCGCAGCGCCGCGAGCCTGTTCACTTCCTGATTGAGTTGTTCACCGAGATTGGCCAGCGCCCGGCCGACTTCGAGGCTCAGGCCGGAGATCCTTTCGACCAAGTGCTCGACGGTGAGACCCTCGACTTCGCTGCGCGTTGCGGCATCCTTCGTGGCTGCCAGCATCTTCGCTTTCTCGTCCATCTCCTCTGCCGCGGACTCCACCTCACTTCGGAGTTGCGCGAACTCTCTTTGAACTTCCACTTTGGTGCGCTTGCTTCGCGCCGCAGGTTTGCTGGTTTTGGCGATGGCCATGGCATTCGCTCCGTATTCGTGAGCGTACCAGATCCGCCAGTTTTGCGGTTACCAAAACGTCCGGCGTCTGGGGACAGGAAAGCCGGGCGCGAAGTCTGCGTAACGCCGCTTCTTGACGTAGTCTCCCCGACGTAGCGGGACCGGAGAAGATCTCACATGAACCAGCCCGCGCTGTCGTGAACGGCCGCCCCGAACTGGCGCAGGAACCGCATCTCGTCTTCGTCGAGCGGACCTTGCTCGGCGGCGCGAAGGTTCTCCTCCAGTTCGCTGAGCTTTGCGGGCGCGGTCAGGCAGACGTCCACTTTGGGATGCGACAGCACGAATCGGTAGCATTGCGCCGGCGTAGGCACGGGTCCGTCTTTGGGCCAGCCCTTGGGACGGCGCAGCAGCCGTTTCCATCGAGTCGCCGTGTAGCTGACCACGGCCGGCCCATCTTCTCCCACATACGGGAAGATATCCTGCTCGGCGCCGGGATGAGCGGCGTTGTAGCGGATCATCAGCAGATCCAGCGCTCGCTGCCTGGCCAGTTCTCCCGCGAAGCGCCGGTCGTGACAGGACATGCCGGCCAGGCGCACCCGCCCGTCCTCCTTCAGTTTCCGTAATTGCTCTTGCAGCGATGGCGGAAACTGCTCTGGCTTCATGACCCCCAGGAACAGAAACACATCGATGTAGTCGGTTCGCAACTGCCGGAGCCGTTTCTCGAGTGTCCGTTGCAGGTTCTGGTGAGTCCAGATGAGGTTGTAGGCGCCGGTGGAGATCACGCACCGCTCGCGCTGAGCGCTTGTCATCTCCCGGATGACACGCGTCATGTGGGTGTCGAATCCGTAGCAGAAGAGATAATTCACGCCGGCATCCAGCGCCTTGCGCACGACGTCCGAGCCCGGCCGGTAGCTGCCGGACAGCCCCAGGCGGAAGACTTCGCGGCCCAGGCGGGTTGGGCTGGATTGAGAGAAGTCGCGCATGACGCCATCGTAGCGCACGGGCGCCGGCAGCAGCAGCCGATAACGGCGCGGCCTCGGTGAGGCGAACCTCCAAGTCGCCGGTGTCCGCCGTCCGCAGCGTCTTTGGAATTGCACCGGATCCTTTCCTCATTCAATATCTTTATTTGACTGCCTCTTTGCGCCTTGCTAGATTGACTGTTTCATGACCAGTCCCGCCCGGCTGAAGGCCACCCCTCTCCGCTCCGCCCACGCCCGGATGGGGGCCCGAATGGTCGATTTTGGGGGCTGGGAAATGCCGCTCCAGTATTCCGGCATCCTGGACGAGCATCATGCTGTTCGGCGAAACGTCGGGATCTTCGATGTCAGCCACATGGGTGAGATCGAAATTCACGGCCCGGAAGCCATCGAACTGGCCGAATACGTAACGACCAACAGTGTTTCGCGGCTCAAAGAAGGGCAGATCCAGTATTCCGGCCTTCTCTACTCCCACGGCGGATTCGTGGATGACGTTTTGGTGCACCGCACCGGCCCCCAAAGCGTCTTTATCTGTGTGAATGCCGCGAACCAGGAGAAGGACTACGCGCACATCCGCCGCGCGAACCGCTGGAACGCCGTGGCGGAGTTTGCCTCGGAGCGCTTCGCGCAGCTCGCGATTCAAGGGCCGAACTCTGCGGCCGTTCTTCAGCCGCTGTGCCATGCCGATCTGGCGGGTATACGCTACTACAACTTCATCGACTCGGCCGTGCTCGGCAGCCCGGCGCGCATCGCCAGAACGGGTTACACCGGAGAAGACGGCTTCGAGGTCTACATTGCCCCCGAGCACGCCGAACGCGTCTGGGACCGGCTCCTCGACTCGGGACAGATCCACGGGATCAAGCCCTGCGGTCTCGGCGCGCGCAACACGCTGCGCCTGGAGGCGGGCATGGCGCTTTACGGGCACGAGATCGACGCCACCATCACCCCCTTCGAAGCAAACCTGGCATGGATCGTTAAGATGCAGAAGGGCGATTTTCTGGGGCGCGAGGCGTTGGAGCGCCAGGTCGCGCGGGGAGTCAAGCGCAAGTTGATTGGTTTTGAGATGCTGGGCAGAGAGGTGGCGCGCGACGGCTGCGAGGTAAGTGTCCGGGGCTGTGCCTCCGGATGGGTGACCAGCGGCGGCCCTTCTCCGACACTGAAGAAGAACATCGGACTCTGCTATCTGCCCGTGGAGCACGCGGTCCCTGATCTGGAGATTGAGATCCTGGTGCGCGGCAGGAGGTGTTCGGCAAGGACCGTCGTCGCGCCTTTCTACAAGAGAGAGAGATAGGAACATGTACCCGGAGAATCTTCGCTACACGAAGGAACACGAATGGGTGCTGGTGGAAGGGGATACCGGCACGGTGGGCATCACCCATCACGCCCAGGAACAGCTCGGCGATATCGTCTACGTGGAATTGCCCGAGGCCGGCGCCAAGGTGTCCAAGGGCGCGGTGTTCGGCTCCGTCGAGTCGGTCAAGGCGGTCTCCGACATTTACGCGCCGGTAACCGGCGAAGTCCTTTCGGTCAATGAGACGCTGACCGACGCGCCCGAGAAGCTCAACCAGGATCCGCACGGCGAGGGCTGGCTGATCAAGGTGAAGCTCGACAACCCGGAGGAGGCAGGCGATTTGATGACAGCGGAACAATACCAGGCGTTCGCCGCCACGGAGTCGTAGGTTTGCGCTACCTCCCAAATTCCGAAGCGGAACGCCGCCTGATGCTGGAGGCCTGCGGCGCGAGCAGCCTGGATGACCTTTTCGCGCACCTGCCGGACGAAGTCCGTCTGAACCGGCCGCTGAATCTGCCCTCCGGGAAGTCCGAATACGAAATCCTGGATTACTTCAAGGCCCGCGGCGCGGAGTGCGCGGCGGACTATGCCTGCTTCCTCGGCGCCGGCGTCTACCGGCACTACCGTCCTGTGCTGGCCGACGTGGTGGCGTCGCGCGGTGAATTCCTCACCGCCTACACCCCCTACCAGGCTGAGATCTCGCAGGGCATCCTCACCAGCATCTTCGAGTTCCAGACCATGATCTGCCAGCTCACCGGCATGGAGGTCGCCAACGCCTCCATGTATTGCGGCTCGACAGCCATGCCGGAAGCGGCTCTGATGGCGGCGCGGATCACCGGCCGGGAGCGCATGCTGGTTTCCCGGGCGGTGCATCCCGAGTACCGCGAATCCCTGGCCACCCTGCTGCGCAACGTGAACCTGCCGGTAGCGGAGTTCGGCTACGATGCGGACTCAGGGCAGGCGAACCTGGATGAAATGGAACGGTTGCTGGATGAACGGACGGCCGCCGTCATCGTGCAGTCGCCGAACTTCTTCGGCGTCGTGGAAGAAATGAAGGAAGCCGCCGCGCTGGCCCACGGCAAGGGCGCGCTGCTCGTCCACGTCTTCACCGAAGCCGTCTCGCTGGGCTTGCTCGAGCCTGCTGTGGATGCGGATATCGTGGCCGGCGAGCTTCAGTCCTTCGCGCTTCCGCCCAGTTATGGCGGGCCCTGTGCGGGCGTGATCGCAACCAAGGAGAAGTACGTCCGCCAGATGCCCGGACGCCTGGTGGGAGAGACGGCCGACACGCGAGGCAATCGGGCCTATTGCCTGACTCTCTCCACCCGGGAGCAGCACATCCGTCGTGAGAAGGCGACCTCCAACATCTGCACCAACCAGGCGCTGGTCGCTCTCATGGCCACGGTGTTCATGACCGTTTACGGGAAGCAGGGACTCCGCGAACTGGCCGCGCAGAATCTGGCTAAATCCCGCTACCTGGCCTCCAGAGTGCCGCCTCGGTTCACGGGTCCCTTCTTCAACGAATTTGTCACCGCCCCCGGACCGCGCGCGCCCGAAGAAATCAATCGGAAGTTGCTCGGCAGAAAGATCATCGGCGGGCTCCCCCTGGGACGGCATTATCCAGAGCTTGCTCAGTCCATGCTGCTGTGCGCCACGGAGATGAACGCGCGTTCCGAGATGGATGCGCTCGCCGAGGAGTTCGCGCGATGATCCGCAAGGTCAGTCCCCACATCACGCAGAACGAGCCGTTGCTGTTCGAGATCAGCTCCCCCGGGAAACGGGCCTGGCAGTTGCCCGAACTGGATGTGCCGGCGGTGGACCCCGCGGCGGCGCTTGGCCCCGGACATGTTCGGAGGGAAATCGAGGGTTTTCCCGAGGTGAGCGAGGTCGAAGCCCTGCGGCATTTCACGCGCCTGTCCACTTGGAACTACGCCATCGATTTGGGCATGTACCCGCTCGGCAGTTGCACGATGAAGTACAACCCCCGCGTCAACGAGGCGGCGGCGCGCGTCGAAGGCCTGCTCTGGGCTCATCCCTATCAGCCGGAAGCCTTGAGCCAGGGCGCCATGAAAATCTTCGCGGCCCTGGAGGAAGCTCTGGTTGAGATCACCGGCATGGATGCGGCGACGCTACAGCCGGCGGCAGGCGCTCACGGAGAGCTCACCGGGATCCTGCTGGCGCGCGCCTGGCTGGAATCGCAGGGAAACCCGAGGAAGATCATCCTGGCGCCGGACTCGGCGCACGGCACCAATCCCGCCACGGCCAGAATGGCGGGCTACGAGGTCCAGAATATCCGCTCCAACGATCTCGGAATGGTGGATCTGGCCGCCCTCGAAGCAGCGGTCAACGAGGACGTCGCGGCGCTGATGGTCACGAATCCCAACACGCTGGGCGTGTTTGAAACCGACATCGTCAAAGTCGCGGGCATTTTGCACGCCAAAGGCGCCCAGCTTTACATGGACGGCGCGAACATGAACGCCCTCGCAGGGATTGCCAGGCCGGGCGATTTCGGCGTCGATGTGATGCATCTGAACCTGCACAAGACATTCTCGACGCCGCACGGCGGCGGCGGGCCGGGGAGCGGCCCGGTCGCTGTGAAGAGGCACCTGGAGCCGTTTCTGCCGCTGCCCCGGCTGGAGAAGAGCGGCGAAGGCTGGCGGTTCGACTACGACAGGCCCGCATCGATCGGCCGGGTAAAGGCTTTCTACGGCAATTTCGGAGTCCTGCTTCGCGCCTTGGCCTATATCCTTGCTCACGGGGCCGATGGGCTCAAGGCGGCAACCATGGATGCGGTGCTCAACGCCAACTACATCCGCAAGCGCCTCGAGCCGTACTACGACTTGCCCCATCAGGCGCCGACGATGCACGAGTGCGTCTTCAGCGATCACCGCCAGGCCCGCCTCGGCGTCAGGACAATGGACATCGCCAAGCGGCTCATTGACTATGGCTTTCACCCATACACGGTCAGCTTCCCGTTGATCGTGCCCGGCGCCGTGATGATTGAGCCGACGGAAACCGAGAGCAAGCGCGAGTTGGACCTGTTTGTGGATGCGATGATATCGATTGCCCGCGAGGCGGAAACAGATCCGGATCTGGTCCGGAAGGCTCCGCACTCGACGCGGACGGCGCGCGTCGATGAGGTGTCCGCGGCGCGCCGCCCTGTGCTCCGCTGGAAGCCTCGATGAGAGGTTGTTTCCGGGCTCAGGCCGGCAGTGAAAGACGCGGGACAGCCGCCGCTCTTGACGCACCGCCGGTCCGGCCCTGATGGATCCGGAGGTCGGGCAAGCTTGGGACAGGGCCGCCGGAAGCCTTCATTCGGGGGTTCTTCGCGCGAACGGAGTTGTGGTATTGTTCATTCGGATGGCAGCTCCAAAGAGACTCTGGAGTGGGGGAACGGTCATGAATAGGTCCATACTTTTTGTATTGGCGGCCGGACTGGCGGCGGCGCCGGCCTGCTTAGCGCAGGAGATCAAGCCGAATACCGAGTTCAGGGTGAAGCTGCTTGGTCCCCTGAGCACGGAAACGAACAAGAAGGGCGACAAGTTCACGGCGCAGGTTGTGAGTCCGCAGGAATTCGCGAACGCGATCATGGAAGGCGAGGTGAAGGACTCCAAGTCGGGCGCCAAGCTGAAGGGCACGTCGGTGCTGCATTTCACCTTCGACACTTTGAATTACAAGACGCCCGAGGGCGCGGACCAGGCCAAGCCCGTTACGTCCGACGTGAAGTCCTTCGTGAACTCGCAGGGTAAAGCCAACGTGGACGAAGAGGGGCGCGTCATCGAGAAGAAGAACAATCTGGGCAAGGTGGCGGTGGCCACCGGAGCGGGCGCGCTGCTGGGCGGCATCCTGGGAGGTGGCAAGGGCGCGGCGATCGGAGCGGGCGTCGGAGGCGCGGCTTCCCTGATCCTGATTCAAATGAGCGTGAAGGCTCCGAACATCACCTTCGGAGCGGGCTCCGAATTTCTGCTTTCGGTCTCCGAACGCCGGAAGTAGGCGCTCCGGAGGTTCAGGATTTCGCCGGCGCCCCGGTTCAGCGGCCGGACATCTGGTTCACTCCGCCCTGCAAGGCTACGCCGAACTGCTCCGCCACTTCGACCACGCCGCGGCCACCGGTCAGCAGCCCGATGCGCCGTTCCGCCTCGATGGGGCCGATGCGGTTCGTGGCGAAATCGTCCATGACCTCCCGCAGCTTCGTGAAGTGATCCTGCACCGCCTTGGGAGCTCTGGCCAGGGGCGAATTGGGCGCAATTGGCTGCCCGCGCGGAGCGCCGGCAAGCTTGGTGGTGATGTCCTTCACCATTCCACGGCACTGCTCCTGCATGGCGCCGTACGTTCCCAGCGAAGGGTGGTTTTGGGGCAGTTCGGTGACTTTGAAAAGGCTCACATCCCCGGCCTGCTTGGCGTAGCTGGGACCTCCGCCGGACAGAGCGGCGAAATCGGCCGTCTTCAACCCCTTGCCGCCGATCCAGGCCAGCTTCTTGTAGGCTTCGGGATCGCCGCTGTAGGTGAAGCGCAGGAATGCCTCGTCGGGCGCGCGCCCAAAGTGATCGGTGAACGAAGTCTCCATGATGCTCTGCATCTTGCGCTGGTACTCACCGGGGGTGAGGCGGACTGTGGTTCCATCCGGCAGAGTCTGCGTCAACCCTCTGGACCATTGCTGGTAAGCGGGGTTGGGCACCAGCTTGCCCGCTTGTGTGATGAAGCGGGGCGGCTCGCGGAAGCCAAGGTCCACGTCCATCCCGACGCCGCCCTTGCTGGCGGAGTTGCTGAACAGCGACAACTGCTGCTGGCTCAACCCCTGGCGTTTGGCCTCGGCCTGGATGCGCTGCATGTACTGGTTCATGTTGGCCCGGTCGAACGAGTTGTAGGCGTGAACCGCCTTGGAGTTATTGCGGCCCAGGTTCTTGAGGTAGTTCTTGGCGAAGTAGTCGGCCTTGATCACCCGGTAGGCGCTGTCGGCCTCCTGCCGGAGCTGCTGAATGACTTCGCGGCTGGCGCCGCTCTTGCCGGCCTCGGCGAGCGCTTTGCTTTTGTCCACGAAGCGCTCGACGGCCTCGCGCCCGCGCAACTGTCTCATGCGGAACTGGCTCTGGGCGATCATCTGCTTTGCGGTGAGACGGGGCCTGGGGGCCGCCTGGCCCCCGCCCACAAACCGGGCCACCGCCGGCTGAACCACAAACGACATCGCCGCCTGGAAGGCGGCTTCCTTGCCGATGGCCCAAAGCGCGCCGTTCAAGCCCGCGCCGGTCTCATCGAGTTGGACCGCTTGGGGATTGGCGGCGTAATCGTTGAGATTCTTGAGAACCGCCTGGGTATAGCTTTCGAAAACGGTGTTGATGATGCGGGCGGTGTTGGAGGCCGCAATCGCCGCCTGCTTGACGCCCTCGATCGGGCCGCCTTCGATGGTCCCCGTGACTCCGCTGTAGGCGGCAAAGATGCCCCGCCCGACGGGACCCGCGATCATGGAGGTCACCAGCAGACCGGTGTCGGCCGCGGTCTTGACCCGCTGCGCTCCCGCCAGGAGTTCATCCTGGCGGACGGCCAGCTCTTCGTACTGCGCGGCTTCGGCCTCGCGCGCGCCTTGGGTCTGATCGAAGATGGTCCTGGAGGCTTGTTCCATCCGGGCGAAGTCATGCCTGGCGATGGTCTCCGGCGTCACCTGTCGATGCCAGAATTCCCGCAGCCGGTCCCGCTGCTCGGGCGGCGCCTGTGCAATCTGGCGCTCCATGCGGGCCAGCATTCGGCTCACCTGGCCCCACTTCTCGGCGGCCTCCCGGTTTTTCTCCGCCTCGCGCGTGAAGCAGTACTCGTCGAAAGTGGTTCGCGTGCGCGTCCATTCGCCGGTGTCGAGCGTGGCGAGTTCATCCCGCTTGTCTTGCAGATTGCGCTCCAGCACCATTAGCGACCAGTTCAGTTGTTCCTTCCCGCCGGCGGCCGCCGTGGCCGCAATCTGCGAGCGCACCTGCTCGATCCGCGTGGTGAAAGCGTTGATGTCCGCCTGGATGAGTTTGCGCCGCTCGGCGATGAGAGCCTGCTCCGCTTCCCGCCTCGCCTTTTCCGCGCCCGGCGCTTCCGGCGCCGCCGTTGGCTTGGAAGCTTGGCCGGCAGGCGCTTGGGCCGGGCGCTTCTGCGGATAGTGTTTCTCCCGGATTCGGGCCATCTCGCGGGCTTCGGTCTCTTTCTGCTGCCGCTCGAACTCTGCCGTTCTCTGCCGGGCGTATTCTTCCTTACTGATGCCTTGTTGGCGGGCCGAGCCGAAGTTGTAACCGAGCTCGATGGAGGCAGGCAAGGCCTCCCGATCCCGCGCCAGTTGCTCCTTCAGCCTGGCGACGTCCTCGTCATACAGCCTCTTGCGGGCCTCGGGATCCATCTCGACGCCCGCCAGACCCATCTGGGCGTTCGGATTCTTGGCGCGCCAGGCGGCGTACTGCTCCACCTTGCCCTGTTTCATTTGTTTGGCCACAGCGAGCACGTCGTCCCACCCGGTTTGTTTCGGAAAAGAGATCTTCGCCGGTCTGCGGGTGATCAGCGTCAGAGTCGAGTTCGTGCTGCTCCCCTCGGTGTTCAGGTCCCAGGGCGGGACCACAGAGGTTACCGCCATGGTGTTGCCTGAGACTTCCCGAATGTGAAACTGCGGAACCAGGACCCAAGCCAGCTCCAGGTACTTGCCGCCTCCCAGGTCTTCGAAAACGAAGATGTGATCCCCCAGAAAGTGGGGTTTGCCGTCGTTGCGGGTCTGTTCGTGATACCGGGCGCTTGCGGCGCGGTAAACCAGCCAGCGGCCGCCGCCCAGGTCCTCGATCACTTTGAAGAAGGCCCGGTCGCCGTCGGCCGTGGCCCACTCGCCCTCGAACAGGGCCGGAGCGAGCAACTTCATAGCATCGTCGTGCAAGCGGCGGGCCCGGCCCTTGGCGGCCAGGGGATTGGGAAACTCGCCGAGCCCCTCGATTTTGGCCGCGATCTCAGACATGCCCGCGGCCAGCGAGTGGATGAGCTTCGCCTGCGACCGCAGAATCTCCATCGCCTCCACGGTATCGTCCTGAGACTCGGCAGCCATCGCCTGCGCCAGTTCGACTTGAGCTTCGTCGTAGGAGCGCGTGGCCTCCACATAGCCAGCCCGCAGGTCGAGAAACTCGAGCAGCAGCGGATTCAACTTGTTGAGGTATTCGATGACTTCCTGAGCGGGGTAGTCGAACAGAGGCGCCCACTTGGCGTCGAAGAGCTTCTCTTCGTCCGCCGTCATGTCGCCATAGACCAGCCGCATGGCTTCCTTGGCTGCGGAGACGGCGGCCTGGTAATGCGCCGGGGTGAGGTCATTGATGTCCAGGCCCGATTCCGGCGCCGCCGGGGCCGCCTTCAACGGCGGCAAGGGCGGCAGGGCGCGGCGGTTCCACATGCTGTCGGCAACCTTCCAGGTGGTTTCATCGCGGAAGTTGGCCGTCACCAGAGCGCGGGCGGGCTGCGGCTGCGGGCGGGAGCGCGGCACGTCGTCCGCCGGCCAGTCGGGGACACCCGGCGCCGCGGCGCTGGCCGCAGGTTGCGTCCGGGCGGGGACGCTCACGGGAGGCGCGGGCGCCGGGACAGTTGGGGGGTTGGCCGGCGCCGGAGACACGGGGGGAGAGGAAGTCGGG